>Ga0209040_10000054_pt1 | contig 66419 bp, 58 predicted proteins | sample BogFormECP12_OM3_FD_188240 | JGI IMG/M metagenome (GOLD analysis project Ga0209040, IMG submission 188240) | Bog forest soil microbial communities from Calvert Island, British Columbia, Canada - ECP12_OM3 (SPAdes) (version 2) | ecosystem: Environmental > Aquatic > Freshwater > Wetlands > Bog ... | reverse complement strand
ATGCCGACGTAGCTCAGCTGGTAGAGCACTTCACTCGTAATGAAGGGGTCCGGGGTTCGAGTCCCCGCGTCGGCTCTCGGAAAGCCCGGCGTGCATGCTTTCTTCAGCTGCTGGCCACTTTCCGGGGCGTCGTGACCGTAGCCGGGGTGGGACTTCTCGCACGCGGCAGCATGAGGATGCGCGTTAGCGGGCTGAGCGTGACCGGACTCGCCGTCACCGCGGGTCGCGTGGCTGTGGCGCCTACCCAGTAGCGCTCCTTCGCTGTTTGGGCGGCGCATCCGTCATTCGCGGCGCGTCGGTCATTGTTAGGAGCGTGAGCGCCCCCACCTCAGCCTCCGCGTCGTCGCCGCGCGCGGTGCTGCCTGCCGCCCCCTCACTGCCGCGGATCGCCTGGGCGCCGATCCTGGCGGTCGCCGGCATCGTGCTGGTTGCGCTGCTCGCGGTGAGCGGTCGGTACGGGTATCACCGCGACGAGCTCTACTTCATCCAGGCGGGCGGCCATCTGGCGCTCGGCTACCCCGATCAGCCAGTGCTGACGCCGGTGGTGGCGTGGACGATGAACGCGCTGGCGCCGCGGTCGCTGCTCGCACTGCGGATCCCGGCCGCACTGGCGGGGGTCGCGTCGATCGTGAGCGCGGGGCTGATTGCACGCGAAGCCGGTGGTGGGCGGCGGGCGCAGGCGATCGCCGCGAGCTGTTGCGCGGCGGCGCTGGTGGTGCTCGCGACGAGCCACTTCCTCACTACGGAGACCCTCGATTTGGCGTTCAGCAGCGTCGTCTGCTGGCTGCTCGTGCGGCTGCTGCGCACAGAAGACGAGCGGCTGTGGGTGGTCGCCGGCGCCGTGTTGGGGATCGGTCTGCTCAACAAGCTGCTGGTCGGCGTCCTCGCGGCGGCAGTCATCGGCTCGCTCTTGGTGGTCGGCCCACGCGCGCTGTTGCGGTCACGCTGGGCGGCCGCGGGTGCGGCGCTCGCACTGTTGGGCGCCCTCCCCTACGTGGCGTGGCAGCTCGCTCACGGCGTGCCACAGGCGGCGGTCGCGCACAGTCAGGCCCAGGGCGGAGAAGAGGGGGGCCGCGGCGGCTTCATCCCGTTCCAGCTCGCGCTCGTGGGTCCGCTGCTCGTGCCCGTGTGGTTGGCAGGCCTGGTCGGCCTCCTGCGCGCGAAGGGCTGGCGGCGGTATCGCTGCTTCGCGGTCGCCTACCTGGCGCTTGTGGTGATCATGCTCGCCACCAGCGGCAAGGCCTATTACATCGCCGGCTTCTACCCGTTGCTGCTCGGCTTCGGCTCGCTGCGGGCCGACGCCTGGCTCGAGCGCGGCGTGCCGGCGCGGCGGTGGCTGCTGGCGGGGGCAATCGCGCTGACCGCGGCGGCGAGTGCGTTCATCGGCCTCAGCGTCCTGCCGGTCCACGACCTCGGGGGCAGCATCGTGGAGAAGCTCGATTCCACCGAGGGCGAGATGGTCGGCTGGCCCCGCTTCGTGGCGACCGTCGCCTCCGTCTACCACGAGCTCCCGCCGGCGACCCGTGCGCGTACCGTGATCTTCACGAAGAACTACGGCGAGGCCGGGGCGATCGACCTGTTCGGCCCGGCGCGAGGCCTGCCGCAGGCCTACAGCGGCCACAATGGGTTCTCCGAGTGGGGCCCCCCGCCGAACTCCGACACCGCCGCGATCCTCGTCGGCGAAGAACTGGAAGCAACCGTCGCCGCGGACTTCAGAGGGTGCGCCGTGCGGGCGCACATCGACGACGGCCTCGGCTTGAACAACCAGGAGCAGGGCGTGCCCGTGTGGTTCTGCGCAGCCACGAGAAGGCCGTGGTCGACGATGTGGACCAGCCTGCGCCACAACAACTGAGCTGCCCCGTGCCGAAGCAGCGACGGCAGTCCTGCGGCGCAGGCGGGCTTCTGCTTCCTCCCGCTGATCGAGGAGCTGGTGCTCGTTGCGCGCGTGCTGCGGCGTCTCGTCCTTTCCGACTGTGTCGATCGCGAGGGTGGTCGCGCCTGCTGGCGTCTGGGAATCCGGTAGTAACCACCAGCAGCCGCAGCGTCGTCGCGCCTCTCTCGCCGGGCATCAGCCTGGCGTCGACTCTGCCAATCGCTTGAGGTTGAGCAGCTGCCGTCGCTGCATCCCGAAATGGATCGGGTGCCATACGAGCTTGAGCATCAACCCGAGGGCGAGGCGGTCATAGGCTCCCCTCGACCGGGTGATCACGCGAGTGCTCGTCTCATCGACCGGCTCCAGGACGAACGCCCACGACATCGACCCGGCATCGTCGCCAAGCACAAGCGCCCGGTCCGGCTCGACAGTCCTAACCACGAATAGCTTGTCGGCCTTCGGAGTCTGCGGAAAGATGTCGCCGGCCTCGACTCGCTGCAGCTCCGAAACGATCCGATTTGCGCTCGGCACGCCACCGTTGTCCAGGCCGTCGTAGCTGTACCAGCCAGCGCGCCGACACCCCATCTGCACAAGCCAAGGCCAGATGTCGGCGGGGCGAGCACGGACCGTGACGGCGTGCGTCCACCCGACCTTCGCGTCCCCTACCAGTTCGTCACCCGGGAACGATCGCGCTGCCTCCCCGGCGAGCGGACGCACCGGGCGCCCCGACCAAGCCGCGGTCAGCAACACCCCCAACAGCCTGATCGCATCACGAACGAACGCCACACGCGAAGTATCAGGATTCTGGAATCGCCTGGCGCTGTACACACAAGGCGAGAGAACGCAAGCCCTTCCAATCCTCCCGCCTCCCGCGCGAAGGGGAAGCGACGAGGTATGTCTCGGTGACCACCGCCGAGATGTGATCGACGTACTGATCCAGCAGTCCGGCGAGCTCGATCAGCGCGGCGGACTCGTCGTTGCGCGTGTGTCGGCGCAGCAACTGCCAACCCAGCTGATGCGCCAACGCGAACGAGGCCAGCAGGTCTCCCGACGCCACGCAGTCGATTATCTCCCACACGCCGCGGGGAGGGCAACGAGCGACCAATGACCAGCGCGCTATGGAGCCCAAATGTTGAGGAGTCTGCCAGGGCGGCCAAGCCGCCAGCAATCGTTGCTGCTTCACGAGAGATCCGGGCGTCTCCGCCCTGCCCAGCGTCACGCGCGCTCCAGACGAGTTGCGGTCGTCCGAGCGCCGTCTCGGCGGACTACTGCTTTGCCATGGCGAAAGCAACAGTTTGCGGCGCGCCCATCGAGACGCCTGGTCCTCGTCCGATGCGACAGCGCGTTGAGCGCCTCCGATGACGTCTGCTTCCTGTGCGGGAGCGCTAGTCGGGAGGCTGCTCGACCGGGCTGCAGCTGCCTTGTTCCTGCTGCGTCGGTCTCAAAGGGGGAGCGGGTGCGGTAACCCGGGTCCGCCTGTCGAAATTCCCGTCTATCGGGGCGATCGATTACCCAACCCGCCCGGTGAGCGAGACGCTCCGGCGGACGCGGCCGAGTCGTCGACGGTCGTCGTCAGTCGTGCGCCGCTGGTTATCCTCGCCGCCACAGCCGTAGGCGGCGCCGGTGTGTCGAGGGTGTGTCGGGGGGGTCTGGCTTGAGCAGGCGCACGCCGACCAGCCTCCCGTGGTCATAGATACGGTCGATCGCGTATCCGTTCAGCTGGAGCTCGCTCACAACGGCGGCCGGGAAATCAATCCCACTGGCGTGCAGCTCGGCAAAAGCGACCGGCCGATCGCCGGCCCGGCGCAGTCGCTCAAGCATTCGCTGCTGCTGGGCGTCAGCGAGCGTCATTGACGGGATTGTCGCGGCGTCAAGGGCCTGAACGTCCACCTCCTGGAGCGCTGGGATCAGCGTCCCGCCGGCCACTTCGCCACCGGGCGCCGGCTCGCAGACACCTACCGGAGTGCTGGCGACGTGAGTAACAGCACGGACCTTCTTTGTTGCGGTGGCCATTGCCAACCGCCTCTCTGCTCTTCTGACCAAAGATGTCACCCCGAAAGCGAGAAGAGCACAAAACTCACTGAGCGCACCAAACAGTTTACCGCGTTCCGACGTGGGGATAGGGAATTCTCCGAGCGCGCGTCGCATTGCATAGGCCGGGTCCGGCCGACGTCAGCGGGTCCGTTCGACCGACGCCCGGAGGATTGCCGATCTCCTCGGGAGCAGGTCGCTCCCAAAATGCCAAACGCGGTGATCGAAGGGCCGGAACGGGGCTCTGACGGCTCTGCGGGACGCGCGAGCCCAGTGTCTGCTCGATAGAGCTCCGCAGCGCTCCCTTGGCCGCTCAGGCGCACCCGGCTAACCTGGATGTATGGGTATCGACGCAGAGCGCAGAGCCGAAAGACGCGTGGTCAAATTGGAGGGTGTTCAGCGGCAGCTGAAAGAAGGCTCGCTCACTATCCGGGAGATGACGGCGAAGGAGCGCAAGCTCTTTCCCCCGCTAGCGCCCAAGGGACCTCGCAAGTAACGAGGCCTTCCTCGCCGGCCCAGCGGACAGCCGGACGCCTGCGTTTCGTCCGCAGCAGGCACGTCGGGGTAGAGCAGCGAGACGCCTGCTTTCGGCGGAATGGGGCACTCTCGTTCAACGCGTCGCGGTGCCGCGGGGAAGTACATCGTGCTGGCCCGAGCGGCGTGTCAGTGCTCGTGAGGACGCTCCCGGCGCTCGCGCTTCCCGATAGGTGTTTGCCGCAGAACGACCGTCATCGGCGGGTCCTTTTGGATGGAGGAAAAGGCTTCCCGCGTCGCGCCCTATCCGGATATTGACGAGGCTCGTGCTGCCGCCGAACGGCTCGCCGAGTCGAGGGGGTAGACGGTGTCGCAGGGGAACGTGGAGCTGGTGCAAGCGGTGATTATGGCCTTCGTCAACGAGGGCGTAAAGGACCCACCCCGTTTGCGCGGGTTATTGCTGCTTGGGATCAGCGGCGAACGGGTCACCTGTCACACCCTCGGCCAGAAGCACGCCCGCAGGATCTTCGGACCGAGCGGGCAGGGTATCTTGCTGCAGTCAAAGGTCTTTGGTCATTGTGGTCACGACGATCGGGAACGAGCTGTCCGCAGACAGGGCTGGGAAGCGACGCGCGCTGCTCTCGCCCCGTCCGGCCATGTGCGAGTCCGTGGCGCCTACCCGGGCCAACGCCGGATGCAGCCCGCGCGGCCCTGGAATCACCGTCAACTCATGCCCTCGCCTCCTGCACAGGGCACTCCGGAACGCGATCACCAGGGCGCCGCTTGAATCAATCGCGTCGAGCTGACGAAGGTCCAGGGTCAGGTGCGTGACGCCTTCTTCGCATAGGCACTCGAGCTCCTCCTCCAGCTCAGGAGCCGAGCGATAGTCCAATCTGCCTGTCAGGACCAGCGTATGCCTCCAGACTCGCGTGGACGCGAGTGTCAGTTGCGGCCGAGCGTGCGCACGCGCTGAAACGCTGATGTCAGCATCCGCGCCGCGGGCCGTAATCATGACGCCCTGCTCCGTACCGCCCTGATTACGCGACGGCTGGCTCGTCGTCGACGATGTCAGATGACGCTTCATATCTTCACAGCTCCTTTCAACAGATCTCCGAACTGGCAACCACGGGCGGGGACCATGTGATCCCGGTCCGACTAGGGCAACGGGAGGAGCTAGTCCGGTTGCTCTGGGATCAGCACGAAGAACGACGTGCGCCACGACAGTTGCGCGAGACGCAACGGCATCATCGCGCGCGGTGCTGCTTGGAGGAGGAAACCCACGAGTGCGAAGGATGTCGCCGAGGCAGAGCCAGAGCCGCTCCCCGCGGCCGATCCGCCGCTCGAGCCGCCCGGCGCAGGTCCGGGGGTGGGCGCGGAGGGGCCGCTCCCAACCGCAGAGCCAGGGCCAGAGCCATCGCTGTCGGCAGGTGCACCTCCGGTGATCGCCGTCGGTGAGGCACCGACAGCGGCGAGGCGGGTGGCCGACTCCGGCGAAGCGCCCGAGAGGTTCAACCAGTCTTCCGCGGTGGGTGCCAGAAACCCGGCAAGCTCGCCACTCACCTGCGCGCACGGCACGGAGACCGTATTTGGCCACACCGCGACGGGCGTCTGGCCCTGCTCGGGCGACGGCGAAATTGCTGGCGGGCCGCCAGGTGCTGCGGAGCTCGGTTCGGCAACCGCGACACCGGGCAGGATTTGCGCTGGCGCGTCTTCACCCGTCGCTGGCGAGGCGGCGGCGTGCACCGGGGGGCTTCTGCCGGCTTCTTCACTGGCGCGCCCTTCGGCGCTCACTTCCGCTGGGGCCTTGCCGGAAGGCTGTTCGAGCGTTCCTTCGTTGCCGGGGGGAGCAGCTTCTCTTACGGGCGGCGAGGCTTCTTTGACCGGAGGAGGAGCTTCTTCGGCCGCAGGAGGGCCCGCTTCGGCCGGGAGAGGAGCTTCCGCGGGCGGCGAGGCTTCTTTGACCGGAGGAGGAGCTTCTTCGGCCGGGGGCGAGGCTTCTTTGACCGGAGGAGGAGCTTCTTCGGCCGCAGGAGGGCCCGCTTCGGCCGGGAGAGGAGCTTCCGCGGGCGGCGACGTTTCTTTGACCGGAGGAGGAGCTTCTTCGGCCGGGGGCGAGGCTTGTTCAGCAGCAGGAGTCGATTGCCCCGGCGGAGCCTGCCCTTCTGTCGCCGTTTCGCCCGTCGGCGTCGCCGCAGCGACATCGGACCTGTTCGTCCCGAGCGCATCGGCACCAGGGACGAGCAGCAGCGCGGCGAACAGCAGCAGCACGATCAGCCAAAGAGCAAATCGGGCTCTGGAGAGGATCCACGTCGAAGGACTCTTGATCGTCTTGATCATCTCTCGCCTCGCTTAAAACATACGGGCTTCCGGCCCTCAAGCGACGCCAGGCTCAGGATCAGAGTATGGTCCGTGTTGCTGCACGAACTCCGATCAGGGCGGGGGGCTGAGGCGTGCTTGTGCTGACGCGGAAAACGAGTCAGAGTATCATGATCGGCGACGACATCGAGGTCACGGTTCTGTGCAGCGACCCCGCAAAAGTGCGCCTCGGCATCCGAGCTCCCTCGAGCGTACCAGTGCATCGAACGGAGATCTATCTCGAGATCAAGGCCCAAGGCCGCGAAAGCATCGGCTCCGAGGAGCGCGATCCACCCCGCGACCGCTCGGGGCAAGGGGGGCGAATCCGGTAGGAGTGTCCGCGGCGCGGGCTTGATCTTCGCCGCGACGACGTGATCGGGGGGAACGGTGACGGTGACCGCCCCATCGCGGTCGAGGAGGAATCGGACGTTGACTAGCACCATGCCGATCACCTCACCCGACTCGTTGTAGTCACCGCGTAGGCGAACTTTGGCGCCTCGGTTCGGGACATGCGGCCACCGAGAGCGTGTCCCGAACTCCCCGGTTCTGAGGGCAGCGTCAGCACGAGCAGGCCGATCGGCAGGAACACGATCAGGAATAGCGCACAGGGCCCTACCTCTTCGGGCTACGTCCTCCGGGCTATGCTCCCCCCTGCCGGCATAGGGCCGGCTGGCGAAACGACGGATCGGAGAGAACATGAAGCCGACAAGTCGTCCGATTGACGAGGCCGCTTCGGCGAACATCACCAAGCGGATTCAAGAACTTGGAGATTGGAGAGGAGAGACCCTCGCTCATGTCCGTCAGCTCATCCACGATGCCGACCCCGACATCCAGGAGGAGTGGAAATGGGAGAAGCCAAAATCCCCCGGAACCCCCGTCTGGTCCCATGACGGCATCGTCTGCACCGGGGAGTCGTACAAGCAGGTCGTGAAGCTCACCTTCTCTCGCGGAGCCTCCATCAAAGACCCGAAGAAGCTCTTCAATTCCAGCCTGGAAGGAAACACGCGGCGTGCGATCGACCTCCGCGAAGGAGAAAAGATCAACGAAGCTGCCTTCAAGCAACTCATCCGCGCCGCGGTGGCGGCCAACTCCGCAGGGCGCGCTCAACGAGCAGCCAAGAAGAAGTAAGCTCGGGTCTTAGGGGTATGACGTAGAACGGCTAGTCCCCGTGTCGGCTTGGCTCTATAGAGCCCGTCCTAGACGTGCGAGGAGGCCGAGGTCGGCCGCTCGCGCGCTCGCGGTCCCCAGAAGGTGACGATCGCATGCTCCTCAGGGCGCGTCTCGCGCTACGGGGAACCTCTCATCGTCGCCACGAGCGATGTCCGGAAACCTTCGCAGTTTGCGGTGTTCGTCCGGTCGCTCGCTTCCAAATCGCGCCAAAGTGCGTGAAGGCGAGAGAGCGGGATGGAGATGTTGACGCCGATCGGCAGCCCCGCTCGATCGCGTTGCATCAACCAATGAGTGAAGGAGTCGCAATGTCGAATCAAGCTCAGATCGAAGCCCAGCCGCAGTTCGTCGATCTGATTCTTCGACTGCATCAGCTAGAAGGCTCGACCCAGGCCGCGCTTGCCACCGTGCGCCGCTCCCTGATCGAGAAGGTGCCGCCTACGCGCGATGGATTGGCGCACGAGGCCGCGATCGCGTTCGACGTCGACGATCAGCGCGCACTTGCCATGATTGACGAGATAGCTCAGACGGTGGGCATCTCGGCACTGTCCTAGCGCCGCACTGGGCCTGCGCGCCGGCCTTCTCAGCGCTTGTGCACCAGCTTTTCACACCCTCACGCTCCACCGCCTTGACACGCTCGCGGCTGACGTGCAACAGCGTTGGAGACCCCTCGCGCTGCTCGAGATCGATCATCGCCGCCCTAGGCTACGCGACCGGCGGCAGACGCCCCCCGGGCGCTGCGCCGCGCGCGGGGTGGCATCGGGTTGATCCGCTCGGGACGAGGAGGGGGAAGGCCATGCGTGCGCACGGCGGTGACATCAAACGTGATTGCCAAGGCTTTCACACTCGCCCTGGGTCATTCACACAGCGGCTGATCAGATGCACGGAGGCGCGCTCCGCGGCGCTTAGAAGACGATCGTGCGACCTTCATGCACGAGCACGCGGTCGTCGAGCTCGTCGCGAACCGCGCGCGCGAGCACGATCCGCTCGAGGTCGCGCCCCACGCGCTCGAGGTCCTCGACGGTGTAGCGGTGGCCGACGCGCTGCACATCCTGCTCGATGATCGGACCCTCGTCGAGCTCCTCGGTAACGTAGTGCGCGGTGGCGCCGATCAGCTTGACGCCGCGCTCGTACGCGTGCCGGTAGGGCTGGGCGCCGGCGAAGGCCGGCAGGAAGGAGTGATGGATGTTGATCACCGGGCAGCCGACGCGCTCCAGGAACTCGCCCGAGAGGATCTGCATGTAGCGGGCGAGCACGATCAGCTGAGCGCGGCCGCCGAGGACGTCCAACGCGCGCGCCTCGTCCTGCGGCTTGGTCTCCTTCGTGACCGGGATGTGCACAAAGGGAACGCCCATGTCCTCGACCTCGTCGCGGACGTTCTCATGGTTCGAGATCACGCAGATGACGTCCATGTCCAGCTCGCCGCGGCGATTGCGCCAGAGCAGGTCGAGCAGGCAGTGATCCTCGCGCGAGGCCATCAGCGCGACGCGGCGGCGATCGCGTGCGTAGGCGATCCGCCACTCCATCCCATAGCGCTCCAGGAGCGCGCCGAGCGCCGCCTCGAAGGACTCACGGTCGTTGTCGATCTCCGGAAGGTAGAAGGCGCAGCGCATGAAGAAGCTCCCGTGCTCGGGGTCCGTCGAGTACTGATCCGAGCTGACGATGTTGGCTCCGTGCCCGAACAGGAAGCGCGACACTGCGGCCACGATCCCGGGACCATCGGGGCAGGAGATCAGCAGCCGCGCCGTGTGGTCGGCGCCACGTCCGGTATGCGAGCCGAGGTAAGCCATCAAGGGCTGACGGCTGCCGCCGCGAGCTCGGACACGAGCCGGTCCTCGTAGAAGCGCGCGAGCTCGAACGGCGCGATCAGCTCGGGGGTTCGGCCGCTGGCGACGAGCTCGGCCAGCGTCTTGCCGACGATCGGGTCCGCCTTGACGCCGTACGTGCCCCAGCCCGCGCTGACGTGGAAGTTCTGAAGCACCGGTCCGAGCTCCACCGAGGAGGAGACGAGCTTGATCACGCCGTAAAGGGTGCGGTTCTCCTCGCGCAGCCCGTGTAGCTCTGTCCCGATCGACATATGTCCGCAATGCACATGCTAAACCGCGGACAAGAGGGAGATTGCTGCCATTGCCCCGTCCCGCGCCGGCGGATATACCTTCCCTCGATGCCCGCGCCGCCCCACCCTCGACTTCGTGATGGAGGTTCCAAGGCCGTGACCGGGCTCGGCTGGGACAACTACGCGACCGACCACGAGGACGCCAACGGCCAGTTCGAGCAGAGCTTCTCGTTCGCCGACGCGCTCACCACCTGCGACCGCGCAGATCACGCCGTGGGAGCTCGAGCGCTACCTGCAGTTGTTCTGAGCGCTCCCGCGCGCTTGCGCGGGCCGGCTCGCCCTGCTACCTGACAAGGCGAACCTCGGCCGTCGTCGCCCGCCGCAGCCGCCTGGCAACGGGACTCCCGCCAAGCGTGAGCCGATGGAACGGAACCAGGACCAGGTCGAAGGCGTGCTCGCGCACCCACGGCAGGAGCCGCGGCTGCGGGCAGCCGGCGAGCACCGTGAACGTGGCTTTCCCGGCGACGGCGCCAAGGCTCCGGCGCGCGTCGTCCAGCTCGGCCTCGGCTTGCTGGCGCACCGCGATGTTGTACAAGCCGTCTCCGCCCGCGCGGCAGCAACGCCTCACCCGCGCCTGCGGCGCGAGCGTGGCAACGGTCAGCTCGCTTCCCGCGTTGGCAACTTCGGCCGCCTCGCGCAGCGCCGCCCTGCCGCTCCGGCAGGGCTCGAAGAGGACGAGCACCCTCCGCGGCGGACCCTCGACGCGGCTCTCATCGCTGCCGTGAATCACATCTCGGCTCAGCGTGTCGTCGAGCCTCATGTGAAGAGACACTAGCGCTGGCGCACGGTGAGCGCCAGCGAAACTCTGCGAGGCGCGGTAACACCGCGATAACCACCGTCGTCGAGGCGGTCCTAGGCTGGGGTCCGTGGCATTACGGTGGCGATCCAGCCGGCAGGCGGGCCTTATGCCCGGGCTGGCGGCGCAGGAAGGGCCGGTGAGTAGGGACTTCGACGCCGAGCTCGCACAGGCGCTGCAGGAGGCGGAGGCGCTCAAGTCGCAGATGGCCGAGGCACTGGCGGTCTGGCTCGACGCGACCGCACGCTGGGCGGCCGACTTCTGGGAGCGCTCGATCGCCGAGGCCGTCGACGAGGAGCCCGACGCGGTCATAGCGCTCGCGGACTCCGATCGCAGGGCCGTGAAGGACGACGTCGCGCGGCTGATCGCTGAGGCGCGCCCGCATATTCAGCGACGTCTCGTCGACGACCGCGCCGAGGACTGGCCGCATCTCAAGCCCCAGGTCGATCCCGACGACGGCGCCTTTCGCCCGCCGGGGACCAAAGGCCCCTTCTACGCCGGCCGAGCCACGCGTGCGGGAGGCGACAAGTCGGTGCCCGAGCTCGTGGAGGGGCGGCTCAACGGCGTCCTCGGCGACGTCGCGTCGGTCTTCTCCCAACATGGCCTGCAGCTGCCGGGCTTCGAGCACGGCGACCCATACGGCCACAAAGGCCAATGGCACCCCAACCGCCTGCACAAGCCCGAGTGGTCCGACGAGATGGTCGACGCGATGGCCGGCTACGGGGCGCTCCACGAACGCTACGTCGTCGTGCTGGCGCAGATCGAGAGCATCGGTGGCGAACGCAAGCACTACGAAGCGAGTAGCCTCTGGGAGCGAGCCTAGGAGGCACAGGTGGCGCCGGTCGAGCGGGGTCGATCATAAGCGGAGCGCCGCGAACAGCTGCCGCAGTCGCGATCGCCCTCGCCGCCCTGATGGCCGGCACCGCTCCCAGCTCAGCGCATCAGTTCAGCGGTCAGCGCCGGGGGAACCGCGCATCGAGCAGGCTGGCTACCAGCAGTTCAAGTTCAAGCCGTTCACGGTCGCCTGCCAGCACGCCGAATCGGTGAGGGACGCAAACAAGGTCGCATGGCCGATGCACGCCGATTTCGCCGACATGGCGTACAGCCTCCAGGGCGCGGGCTGTGCGCGCTTCGAAGCCGCCGAACCGGGCTCCGCGGCCGCGAAGGGGATCTTCGTCGCCGAACTACCCGGAGGCAACGGGCTGTCCTGGGAATAGCGCCGCCGGGCGGTGCGAGTTCTGGACGCGAGCACGTCCAGTGTTGGATTGTTCGGCGGCGGCGATTGCGCCACAGTCAGGCCATGGGCAACACGCCCTCAATCGAGATGTGGGCCGCAGGGCGCGCCGTCAGTGGGGGGTTGATCGGGCAGTTCCTGGCGGCCCGATCAACACAGCGACGCGATCCTGCCGGCCCCTCCTCCGGCGGTGGCCAAGGGGCAGGCCGCCGTGGGTCCGGACCAGCAGCCGGCAGTCCCTCCCATCGCCGCAGCGGCCGAACCAGCTGAGTCGATGGTGCCGGCTGCAGGTCCGGCTTACGCGCGCGGGACGCCCGTGAGTCCCGCGCCGCCGACCATCAGGTTTCCCATCCGGAAGTCGCCGTGGACGAGCGCGCGCGGACGGCGGCGGTCCGCCCGCCAGCGCGCGAAACGCCAGCTCGAACGTCGGATGCGGCTCACCGAGGCGCTCATAGGCCTCCCGCAGCGCCGCTGCAGCGGCCCGTCGATCGATGGCACCAGCCCGGTGCGGGTGTCCATGCGATGGAGGCCAGCGAGCGCCGCCGCGACGTCGTCGATCAGCTCGGCGGCGCTCGGGACTCCCTCACCGGCGAGGATCTGCTGGGGATCGCTCGTGCCCGCCAGCCTGCTCGAGACGGCTTCGCTGCGGCTGGCGGCCTCACTCATGTCGACCGGCTAGGCCTGGCTCGGGGCGCCTGCGCTGTCCCGGGGTCGGGGCCGTGCACGGCACCCATCCATCCAAGTCAAGGGGTGGCGAGATGTCAACTATCGCGGCGCGAGTGCCGCTGCTGAATCGGGCCGCTCGCCAAACACTTAGCCCGCCTTGAGCAATCGGCAAGCAGGGCTTCAGCTGCAGCGGTCAAGCTGGCCGGGATGCTCAGCCTCCTGACATCCCTCCTGATTGTCCTCATCCCTCTCGTCTGGCTGGTCGTCACGGCAATGGTCGTGACGACCTGTCGGATGGCGGCGCGCGGCGATGGCCGCGACGCACGGTCGGCGCGCTAGCGGGCGATCGGCCGCATGGGGGGATCGGCAAGCGAGCCGCTAGGCTCTGCCCGGACGCATTCGGCCTTCAGTCCGCTCGGCCTTCGGCCGATATGCCTCGTGATCGCGTCGGCGGTTTCCTGTCGCACCCGCGGCGGAGCGGTCGGGCGGGCCCGCTGACGTGCACCAATTCGCCGAACTGATACATCGACGCGCCAAGCTCGTGCTGGTCGTGACCGCGGTGCTCACGGTCATCGCAGGCGTCGTCGGCGCCGGCGTGGTGGGCTCGTTGAGCAGTGGCGGCACCTCCGACGACGAGGCGCCAAGCGCGATCGCTGCGCGCGAGCTCGTCGCCGTGGGCGGCGTCTCGCCGCAGCCCGGGGTCGTGGTTCTGGTGCACGCCGACGGATCTGTGCGGGCGCCGGACGGTCGGGCGCTCGTGCGGCGCGTCGGCGCCGAGATGCGCTCCCAGCGAGCGATCGCGAAGGTCGTGAGCATGCTCGACGCCCCACGCCCGGGCGCGCTGATCTCGCGCGACGGGCACTCGAGCCTGCTGCTCGGCTTCTTCGCGGCTAACGCTTCCGAACACGCGTCCACGACCGCAGCGCAACGGATCTCCCGGGATCTGCGCGGGGTCCCGGGGGTCACGGTGGGCGGCGACCAGCTCACGTTCAGCCAGCTCGAAGACACGATCTCGGCCCAGCTGCCGAAGGTGGAGCTGATCGCCTTCTCGATCCTGCTGCTGCTATCGCTCGTCGCCTTCCGCGGCCTGGTCGCCGCCGCGCTGCCGCTGATCGTCGGTGCGATCGCCGTGGCCGGCAGCCTGCTGATCATGCGGGCGCTCGCCCAGGTCACCTCGCTGTCGATCTACTCGCTCAATCTCGTCACCGGCCTCGGCCTGGGCCTAGCGATCGACTACTCGCTGTTCGTCGTCTATCGCTACCGCGAGGAGCTCGCCTGCCGCGGGCACTGCGCCGAGGCCCTCGGGCGCACGATGCATACTGCCGGGCGCACGGTCGCGTTCTCTTCCTTGATCGTGTCGGCCGCGCTGCTCTCGCTGCTCGTGTTTCCGCAGCCGATTCTCTCCTCGATGGGCATCGCGGCCGCGCTCGTGACCGTGTTCGCCGCCACGGCCGCCCTGATCCCGCTCGGCGCGATCCTCGCGCTACTCGGTCCACGCGTCAACGCCCTCTCGCCCCGGTGGCTGCAGCGCGCGCGAACGCGAGCCGAGGGCCCGGTCGCAGGCGGGCGCTGGTACCGGCTCGCCAGCTGGGTGATGCGCCGCCCGGCGCTGATCGCCGTCGCCTGCGCGGCGGCCCTGCTCTGCATCGGCCTGCCGGCCCTGAACGTGCAGCTGGGAGCGACCGACGCCCGCGTGCTGCCGGGCGGATCGAGCGCGCGTACCGTCGAAACGGCCGTTACGAGGCAGTTCGCGGCGGATCCCTCGAACCCGGTCGCCGCGCTCGTGCATGCCCCCGATGGCGCCGGTGCCGCGCTCGCGCGCTACCGCGCGGAGCTGCAAGCGCTGCCGGACGTCGCGGTCGTGCAGGCCCCGACGCGCATCGCGCCGGGGCTTTGGCGGGTCGACCTGCTCGCGGCTGATCCGCCGCTGAGCGCGGCCTCCCAGCGCCTGATCGGGCAGCTGCACACCGTGCGAGCTCCCTACCAGACCGCGTTCGCGGGCGTCGCCGCGTCGCAGTACGACGAGCACGCAAGCCTCGCCTCGCACATACCGCTCGCGCTCGCGATCCTCGGCGGCACGACCCTGATCGTGCTGTTCCTGATGACCGGCTCGGTCGCTCTTGCCGTCAAGTCGCTGCTGATGAACCTGCTCACGCTGAGCGGCGCGTTCGGGATCCTCGTGCTCGTCTTCCAGGACGGTCGCCTCCAGAGCCTGCTCGGCTACACCGCGAGCGGCTCGCTCGAGCAGACCAACATGATCATCCTCTTCATCATCGCCTTCGGCCTGTCGACCGACTACGGCGTGTTCCTGCTCGCGCGCATCAAGGAGGCGCACGACGCGGGCGAGCCAGACGAGGTCGCGGTCGCGACCGGACTCGAGCGAAGCGGTCGCGTCGTCAGCTCGGCTGCGCTGCTGTTCTGCGCGGCGGTCGGCTCTCTGGCGGTCTCCAGCGTCGCCTCGTTGAAGGAGTTCGGGATCGGCGCCGCGCTCGCCGTGATCATCGACGCGTCGGTCGTGCGGGCGCTGCTCGTCCCGGCGCTGATGGCGCTGCTCGGGCGTGCGAACTGGTGGGCGCCCGGCCCGCTGCGCCCGCTCGTCGCACGCTGGACGCACCCCGGCGACGCCGCCGTCGACCCGGTAGCGGCCTCGCACCCGAGCTAGCACCGCAAGCGAGCGGCAGGGCGTCGTCAGGCGGGGGGCGTCGCGACGCGTTCGCGTGCAGCGCGTCTGCGAGCGCGCTCAGCCGCTGCCGCGGGGCGCGCGGTCGCGATAGGCGCGGACCTTCGTGCGGTTGCCGCAGACCGCCATCTCGCACCAGACGGCGGACCGGTTGCGCGAGCGGTCGTAGAAGGCCCACACGCAGTCGTGCGCCCGGCACGCCTTCACGCGCCGCCAGGTCCCGTCGCCGACCGCGGCGGCGACGGGCGCGAGCAGCCCCGCGAGTCCGCCCCGCGCCCCACCGACGCCGGGCAACAGCCGGGCGCTCCCCTCGCCGTCGAAATGCACCGCGAGATCACCGTCGCGTGCGGTGCGCTCGAGCGTCGGCCACGCGCCGGGATCGAGCTGCGCTCCGTTGTTTGCGTGCATTAGGGAGCGCAGCGCTTCCCTGAGCTCGACGGCGCGCTCGAGCTCCTCGGCGCTCACATCCGCTGAGGCGGGTGCAAGGAGGCCGTGCGCCGACAGCCAGGCGGACACTCCCTGCGCCGTGCTCAAAGCGTCCGTGCCCTCCTCCATGTCGAGCGTGTTGACGTAGTCGATCACCAGGTCGAGGCGGTTCGGGATCTGGGAGGCCTCGGTTTTCGACATCGCTTTGACACCAGCATAGCGCTATGGTAGGTTAGCGAAACCCCCTAAACGGCTACGGAGGTGTCTGATGGATGTGTCGCGGGAGATTGCTACGAGCACGGCGACGGCGTACCGACCTCGGAGAGGGCCCCGCACGGGCCCGGCGGCCTCGCAGGCCGGCCTGCTCCAGCCGAGCCGCCGGGCGCGGCTGCTTGCGCGGGTTCGCGCCCGCTCGCTCGACCGAGCTCTGATCGACGGCGCCGATCCGGCAGGATCCGGCCTGCTCGCCGCGCGAGTCGCGATCCTGAGCTCGCCGTGCACTCGCCGGGCGCTAGCGGAGGGCATCGAGAGGCTCGTCGCCGGCGCGCAGGGACCGCAACGGCGCTGGTGGGCGCTCGGCGCCCGCAAGGCCGTGCTCGCGAACAGCTCAGATCTACACGCGCTCGCCTCCCTGCTCTACAGCAGCAATCCCGTATATGCGCGGGGCCTGGCGATCCTCAACGAGCTTCTCTGCGACGGCTCGAGCCCGGCCCACCATGGTGGCGCCGCGGCCCTCGCGCGGGCGCTCAGCGATGTCCGCTCGGGACTGCGGGGCTGAGCGCGGCGGCCAGCAGCTCCTCCACCGAGCGGCGAACGGCGCCGAGCATCACCGGCATGTCCGGCACCGTGTCGCGGTCGGCGACCACGCCCACAAAAGCATCGCCGTCGTAGCTGACGATCGCCACCCCGAGCGCGTGCTCGGCGGCGAGCGGCACGAGCGGATGGATCTCCCGCAACGGCGAGCCGAACGCATACAGCGTCTGCTGCGGTCCGGGGACGTTTGTGATCGTGATGTTGAACAGCCGGTTGGCGTAGAGCGCCTGTGCGATCGTCGAGTGCAGGATCGGCGGGGCAAGGGCGGCGAACTCGATCACGGCCGTCGTGCCGGCGGCCTGCTGTCCACCCGCCTTCAGGGCGAGCGAGCGGGCGCTCGTCTCGCGGTAGCGCCGCTCGGCGTCGGGCTCGGAGACCGGCAGCTCAATGAACAGAGAGGAGACCCGGTTACCCAGCGCGAGGTGCTCGCTTGCGGCGCGAACATTCATCGGCACCATTGCCCGCAGCCCCTGCTCCGGCGGCAGCTCGCCGCGCGAGACGAGCAGCTCGCGCACCGCTCCGGCGACGACGGCGAGAATCACGTCGTTGATCGTGCCTCCGAGAGCGCCGCGGATCGCACGCAGGTCGTCGAGCGGGATCTGCACCACGTCGAAGCGCCGCTCGGTGCCGATCGGACGGTTGAGGCTCGTATGCGGCGCGGCTTTGAGCTCCTCGGTGAGGATCATCGCCACGGCGGCGCGCGCGTTGAAGAGAGCCTCGCGGGGGTGTAGCGCCCCGTGCGCACCCATCTGCGCGGCGTGCGCGACGGCATCGACGGGCAGCAGCCCGCCCCATGCGTGTGCGAGTCTGCCGAGCGCTCCGGGCTCCTCCCCGCCGAGCGCACCGTCGCTGTCTGCGGGCTCCACCGCCGGCTTCGCGGCGCGCCGTCGCGTGCGCCGCGGTGGCCCGCGGAGCGCGCTCGCGTCGGGCTCCGTGTCGAGGATCAGATGTCCGACGTCCACCGATCCGACGCCGTCGACCATGCAGTGATGCGTCTTCGTCGCCAGCGCCCAGCGCCCATCGCTCAAGCCCTCGACTATCGCCATGTCCCACAGGGCACGGTGACGGTCGAGACGCTGCGAGAAGAAGCCGGATGCCCATTCGGCGAGCTCCTCGTGACCGCCTGGGGCCGGAAGCGCGGCGCGGCGCACGTGCTCGCTAAGCGCGAAGCAGGGGTCAGGCTGCCACTCCGGCCAGGTCAGGCCGCCCGTGTGTGGCCTCGAGAGCCGTTCGCTGTAGCGAGGCAGTCTCCCCAGTCGCCGTCCGAGGTGGGCGCAGAGCTCCGCGCGCGAGGGAACATGGCCGTGCTCGGACGCGTCGAAGACCATGATCGCGCCGATGTGCATGTGGGCGCTCTCATCGGCCTCCTCGAGCTCCAGGAAGGTCGCGTCCAGTGCTGTCAGCCGGTGGCCCATCACTTCCCCTCTCCGACCCACGCCGGCCTCGGCGGTCCGGGTGGGACTTCTCGCATCGAGCCCCGACCGTATGCCTTTGCTGCGCGGCTGGCTTCCGCAATCCGCCGAGCGTTGACGTTCGGTTTTCTACGCGCCCGCGCGGGCGCCGGCGGCGCTCAGGCCGCCGCGGCGCAGGCGAGCGCGGCGCCGGCGGCCAGCGGCCACGCCAGCCGCGCCGCGAGGGTCATTCCGCGTCGGGCCAGGCCACGCTTGCCATCTCACCGTCGCCCTCGGCCGGCCTGGGTCCCCCGACGGCGATGATGTCGAGCCCGTCGGGTCCCGCCTCGAATGCGCGCACGACCTCGGGCGCCACGCGCACGACGTCCCACTGGCGCAGGTCGAGCGGCTCGCCGTCGAGCAGCACGCGGCCGGAGCCCGCGACGATGACGTAGGCCTCCTCCTGCTCGCGGTGGCTGTGGGCGAACGGGCTGCGCAGGTTCGGCTCGTAGCGGAACAGGCTCACGCCGAGGTCGCGCGAGTCCAGGTGCTTGCGGGAGAACCTCCCCTCGATCCCCGGCGCGCGCTCGCCGACGGAGTCCTCGACCTCCAGCAGGTTTACGGCAGCAAAGCTGGACATGCGTGCTCCTCTCTTCGCGGGGCGCTGGTCTCGCCGCGGACGTTACCTTGCCCGCGGGCTTCGGAGCCCGATCCAGGCGTCGGGCGGCTGGTATGGTCGAGCTGCCATGAACGCGGACCACAGCTGATCGGAGCGCCCGTGCCGGAAGACGAGGACTGGCGGCTGAAGGTAGAGCTCGACATCGATGAGCACCGCGGGCGGCTCGATCATCTCCTCGGCCGCGTGCGCGACCCGCAGGTCGTGCAGGATATAGGCAAGGCGGTTCCGCACGATGTCGCGATCACGCACGACGGCAGCGTTCTGTTCGCCTACGCCGCGAGCGAGGATGGCGTGAGGACGGCGCGCAGCGCGATCGAATCGGTGCTCGCGAGCGATGGCGTGAGCGCGAGCATCAGCGTCAGCCACTGGGATCCCGCCCGCGACAAGTGGCGCCAGGTCGATCCGCCGTTGGACGCCGAGGCGCAGCAGGCCGAGATCGACGCCGAACGTGACGCCGATGCCCTCGAAACGCGCACGATGGTCGCCAGCGCGGGCAAGCTCGTGCGCGCCGAAGTGGAGGCCTCTATGGGGGCGTGGGCGGAGCGGCTCGGGCTGCAGTGCGAGATCGTCGAGCGCCCGCACCTGATGACTACGCAGGTCGCGTTCACGGTGACCGGCCCTCGACGCAAGATCGACGAGTTCGCCGCCGGGCTCAACGCCGAGGAGGTGGCCACGATACGCGCCGAGAACGTGGTCATGCTCAGCCCGCTGTAGGAGCGCGCCGGCGTGAGCGGGCGGTGGGCCCGCGAGAGCCCCGCCGCCCGAGCGAGGTCATCGACGCCGAGCGGATCGAACTAGCGCGCGTCGGCGAGGTCCTTCGCGCGCAGCAGATGGCGCGCCGGCGGCGGGAAGGCCATCGCGCCATTATCGCGGCCCCGGAAATGACATCGGCCCACCGGGGAGCGGCGGGCCGATGTCTGGGGAGGAGGGTGATGCGGGGTACTGACGGGCAGTATGCATGGGCTCCACACATAAGCCAAATACGAAAATGGGATAACACCCATCGCTATGTATGATCAATCCAGAGGATGGACCTCCACCAGCTGCGATCCTTCTCAGCCGTCGCGCGCCACCGCCACTTCACGCGAGCCGCCTCAGAGCTGCACATCGGCCAGCCCGCCGTCTCGCAGCACGTGAGCCGGCTGGAGGCCGAGCTAGGCGTGCGGCTGCTCAGCCGTACGACGCGCTCGGTCGAGCTCACGGAGGCCGGCAGACTGCTGCTTCAGCGCGCCGATCGTGCGCTCGGCGAGCTCGACGCCGGCCTGGCTGAGCTCGCCGAGCTGCGGGGCCTCGTGCGCGGGCGCCTGACGATCGGCGCGATGCAGTGGCTCGAGCCCTATGACCTCGCGGTCGCCCTCGCGACCTTCCACGAGCGTCACCCGGCGATCGACATCCGCGTCGTGGAGGAGGTCGCGCCGACGATGCTCGCCGCCGTGCTCGCCGATCAGCTCGATGTGGCCTTCGTTCCGATCGAGGAGGGCCTCCCGGACGGGCTCGACGCGCACCTGCTGTTCGAGGACGAGCTCGTGCTCGTGGTCGCAGCGAGCCACCACCTCGCCGGCCGCGGGCACGTGCGCGTCGGGGCGCTGCGCGAGGAGCCGTTCGTGTTCCTGCGCGAGGGCACGGGGCTGCGCCGCGCGGTCGAGATGGCAGCCCGTAGCGCGGGCTTCGAGCCCAACGCCCGCTTCGAGACGAACGAGCTCTCGCGCGTGCTCGCGCTCGTCGCACGCGGGCTCGGCGTATCCGCCGTCTCCAGCGCGGTCGCCGAGGCCGCCGGCGACGACGTCGTCGCCGTAGGACTGAAGCCCGCTCTGCGGCGGGAGGTCGGCCTCGTCTGGCGCGCGGGCCGCCATCGCACGCCGGCGGCCAACGCGTTCTCCAAGCACGTGATCGAGGCTGCCGGCGCGATCCCCTAGAGGCGCTCCTCAGGCGGCGAGCAGCGCCTCGACGACGCGGTCGGGCGCCTCCAGCGGGGGCCAGTGCCCCACGTCGGCGAGCTCGAGCATCGGCGCGCGCGGTAGACGCGCGCGGATCCGCTCGGCCATGTGCGCCCCGGAGACGGGATCGAGCATGCCCCAGATGAACGCCAGCGGGACATCGCTCGCCTCCAGCGCTTGCACCCAGCGATCGCCGTGCTGTTCGCGGTCGACCATGTAGCGAATCAGCAGGTGCGAGATCAGGTGGCCCTCGTCGCGGCTGATCGCGAGCCACATGTCCGCGACGTCGCCGCGCGGGTCGTAGCCCTCCGCGAACGTGGGCGCCAGCCCGGCAGCGAGCAGCTGCTCGCTGAGCATCGCGCCGAGCTTCGGTCCCTGCTCGGGATCCAGCAGCGCCGTCTGCGTCGGCTGGGGACGGTGCAGGTCGGGATATAACCCTCCGTTGAGCAGCGTTACGCGCTCGAGCTCGACCTCGAGCCCGCCCTCGGCTCGCCGCGCGAGCAGCTCCTGGGTGACCGAGACGGCGTAGTCGTGGGCCACGATCGCCGTCGAGCCGACGCCCTCGCGAGCCCACAGCGCCGCCACGAGGTCCGCCTGCTCGTGCAGCGAGTAGACGTGAGGGGAGGGCTTCTCGCTGGCGCCGAAGCCGAGGAAGTCGGGTATCAGCAGCGTGTAGCGCTCGGCCAGCTCCGGTGCGGCCTTCGCCCAGTCGTGCGAGGAGCTGGGAAAGCCGTGCAGCAGCGTCAGCACCGCTCCCCGGCCCATCCGCCGCACGAACACCTCGCGCCGCGCCTCGCCGAGTGGCAGCTCGACGAGCTCGCCCTCGGTCCACCAGCGCTCGATCCCTCCCACGCCGTGATTATCCCCGCTCGCCGCCTCGGCCGTACGCGACGCATCCCCTGCGCGGCCTATCGTGCACTGCCCGATGTCATGCTCCCGCTTCACGGCCACGCTGGAGCGCGGCGAGGCCGTGCTCAGCTTTCCCTACGACGAGCGCCTGCGCCGCCTGCTGCGCGCGATCCCGGGGCGGCACTGGGACGCGCAGCGCCGAGCGTGGTGCCTGCCCCTCGCGCCCGAAACGGCCGAGGCTCTAACGCTGCTGCTGGCCGGCCTCCCCGAGAAGCCGGACGTCAGCGATGAGCTAGCCCGCGAGCTTCGCCGACAGCGCGTGCGCCGCGCGGCGCGAGAGTGCCTGCTCGAGCTCGCCCGCCCCGATCAGGACTGGTGGCTGAGCTTCGCCGCGGAGGCCGACGACGGCTGTGTGGCGGCGCTGCTGGAACACCCCGACGCGCGCCTGATGCCCGCGATCGGGCGGGGACTGCTGCCGCTCGACGAGCGTGCCCGGGAGATCGTGGGGGAGCTCGAGCGGCGCGGGAGCAGGCTCGTCCTCAGCCCACCCGTGCGCCGCGCGCTGCAGGCTCTGCAGCCGCGCGCCGAGGATCGCGCGGTCACCCACGCGCACGGCCGGGACGCGCCCGGCACCGCGCCTGACCGTGGCGAGCAGCCGCAGCCGTTCGACGTGTCGTTCAGGCGGGACCGCGAAGGAGCCCACTGGATCCTCCTGCAGGGGCCCCTCGCCCCACGCGCGCGCGGGCTCTGCGCGGCGAGCGGGCTGCGCTGGCGCCCCGCGCCGGGCGGCTCGCTCGGTGTTAGGGCCCTCGAGCACGACGCCGATGCGCTCGCGCAACTGCTCGAGGGGCTCGGAGAGCCGACGATCGAACCGCGCGTGCGCTCATGGCTCGGCCGCGCCCGTGCGTGGAGGGGCACGATCGAGGTCGCTGGCTCGCGCGCGGAGCCTCTGTTCGTACTGCTCGGGGAGTCCACGCGCCTGCCGCACGCGCTGCGCGAACGGGCCCGGTCGGTGCCGGGCGGCGCGACGCTGCCGCTGAGCGCGGCCTCGCTGAGGCTGATCGAATCGCTCGACGGGTGGTTCAGCGAGGCGAGCCGGCGCTGTGTCCTCGCGCTTCGCGAGGGCCGGCCTGCTCCGCCGGCCGTGCTCGAGAGCTCGCAGGCGCACGAGCCGGCAGCCTTCCTGCTCGCGCCCGGACACGACGCTGCCTGCGTGGCGCGCTTCGCGGCGCTTCCGGGTGCGATTGCGCCGCAGCGGCGCCGCGCAGGTCGCGGCGGCGAGAGCCTGTGGGCGATTCGCGCGGACCCGTTCTGCGTGGAGGAGCTCGACCGTTTCCTCGCCGAGCACGGCGTCTGGGTGGCTCCCGCCGCGCTGGAGCTCCTGCAGGAGATCCGCGAGCAGCACGCGCGAGCGGCCGGCCTCGTCGATCTCTCGGGCGCTCACGACGCCGATCTGGAGGTGCCGTCGCTCGGCGGCGAGCTGAAGCCGTTCCAGCGCGCCGGCGTGGCCTACCTGCTGCAGCGCCGGCGCGCGTTCCTCGCGGACGAGCAGGGCCTCGGCAAGACGATCGAGGCGCTCGCGGCGCTCGAGGCGGACGACGCCTTCCCGGCCGTGATCGTGTGCCCGGCGAGCCTCAAGCTCAACTGGATGCGCGAGCTCGCGCGCTGGCTTCCCGGACGAGCTGCGCGGGCGCTCAACGGAAACAGGGACGCCGGCGGCAAGGCGGCGGCGCGCGCGGACGTGACGGTGGTCAATTACGACATCGTCGCTGCTCGCGGCGCGGAGCTGCGAGCGCTGCAGCCGCGGGCGCTCGTCCTGGACGAGTCGCACTACTGCAAGAACGCCAACGCGAAGCGCACGCAGGCGGTTGCGCAGCTGGCGGCCGCGGTCCCGCGCGAGGGCCTGCTGCTCGCGCTGACGGGCACGCCGGTCGTGAACCGGCCGAGCGAGTTGATCGCGCAGCTGCGGATTCTCGGACGGCTCGAGGAGTTCGGATCGGGTGCGCAGTTCGGCGAGCGCTTCCGCGGTCCCGATGCCCATCTACGCCTGCACTGGCATCTCCGCGCGCGGTGCCTGGTGCGTCGCATGAAGGTCGACGTCCTGCCCCAGCTGCCCGCGAAGACGCGCTCGATCGTCCCGATCGAGCTCGACAACGAGCCCGAGTACCGGTTTGCGGAGCGCGACGTGGTGGCGTGGCTCGCGAGCCAGCCGCTCGACCTGCGCGAGCTCGACGCGAAGGTCGCGGCGGCGCTGCGGGCGGAACGTCTCGTGCGGCTCAACGCTCTCAAGCTGCTCGCCGCGCGCGGCAAGCTGCGGGCGGCTCTGACGTGGATCCACGACTTCTGCGCGTCGGGCGAGCGGCTCGTCGTGTTCGCGCGCCACCGCGAGATCCAGCAGCGGGTGCTCGAGCACTTCCCCGCTGCGCTTCACATCCTCGGCCAGGATCGCCCGCTCGAGCGCGAGCGGGCGTTGGACGCGTTCCAGCTCCCCGACGGGCCCGAAAACCAGCTGATCGTGTGCTCGCTCGAGGTGGCTGGCCAGGGTCTGACGCTCACGCGCTCGTCGAACGTCGCATTCCTGGAGCTGGACTGGACGCCGGCCAAGCACGACCAGGCCGAGGACCGCTGTCATAGGATCGGACAGCACGACGCCGTCAACGCCTACTACCTGCTCGCCGCGCAGACCGTCGACGAGTCGATCGCGACGTTGCTGGAGCGAAAGCGCGCGGTCATCGCCGCCGTGACGGACGGACGCGAGGAGGACGAGGGCGGCGTCCTCGACGCGCTCGTGCGAGAGCTGCGAGGCGCGCCCTACCGCCACCTGCGGGCAGTCGCCTGAGCACCGTCCGCGGCTAGGGGTTCAGTTCCAGCGCGTCCATGATCTTGCCCCACGTTTCGACCTCGCGCGCTTCGAAGTCGGTGAGTTCGGTTTCCCGGGCGGCGGAGCGGCCCGCAAGCGAGCGCTCGCTCGACTGCTCGAAGCGGGACAGCGAGGAGGGCAGTTCGCCAAGCGCAACCCAGTCGGGCACGAACCGGTCGTCGAACGCAACCGTGCTCGGTGGGAGCGTCTTGAAGCCGCTGGCGGCCCAGCTTCTGACGTCTGCGCACAGCTTCGGCTCGGACAGGCTCGCCATCGTCTTCAGCTTCGAGACGTAGCCCGCGACCGCGCTGGTGAGCCCGCTGCTGCTCCACCGCAGATGCGCTGCCGAGCGGAGATATTCGCGGATCGACCCCAGGTCGGGATGGATCGCGGCCGTGACCATAGTGCCGATCACCTCGTTGCTCAGCTGCGTGGATTCGGGGTCCTGGGGCGAGCCCATCGCGGCGTGCGGGCATTCGCGCCGCACCTGGGCGAGCACGCCCTGAAGGATCGATTCGCCGCTGGGGATGCGGCTGCCGGCGGTGTTCACGAGACGGAAGTTCGCCTGCAGGTAGGTCTGCGTCGAGCTCGCATCGGAGCTTGCGGCAAGCGCCCCGGGAGCCCGCCACCCGGCGGCCAGGAGCATCGTCAACAGCAGCACCGCCGCTCGCGCGGACATAGCGAGAGCCTACGCGATGGCGAGGCCGCGCCCGCCGGTAAGAGCCTCATAAGAACCGCCCCGCCGAGCCGTGGGCGGCGCCGAAGCGGGCTCGCGCCCGATATCGTCTGCCCGCAACGGTCTCGCTGCCTGATAGGCCTTCTCGCGGTCGAGCGGCGGGGCGCCTGCAGCCCGCGCGACGCCTCCGACACTCGAACGGCCTCAGGCCGCCTGCGCAGACGGCCAGCCGGACCGCATGCAGACAATGAGAAGGAACGGATACATCGTCCTGCTGATCGCGGCGATCGCATGGATCGCTGTGGCGATCGTCCTCGCCACCGGCAACCCCTCGGGCGCGCGCACCGTCGTGCCCCCCAGCGGAGCCTCCCCGGCGTGCCTGCCGAGCACGCTCGAGCACGCCGCGACTCTCGCGGGCACGAGCCTGGACGTCTCGCCGGCGCCCGAGACGGGCAGCGCCAACCCCAGCACGCAGATCAGCTTCCGCGGCATCCCCGTCACCGACATCCAGGACGTTGCCGTGGAAGGCTCGCACAGCGGCTACCACTACGGCCATCTCTACGGCTACTTCCAGGGGGACGGCGGAAGCTTCGTCCCCGACAAGCCGTTCACCGCCGGTGAGCGCGTGGAGGTTCGCGCGCTGGTTGGCGCCGCCGACGCGCAGCGGCGGATTGCCTTCGGCTTCGCGGTCGCCACGCCCTTCTCGACGGCCGCGATCCCGGGTTTCCCGAACCCCTCCGCGCCGCCGTCGGCGGTGCAGAGCTTCGCCTCGGATCCCGAGCTGCATCCGCCCCTCCTCGCCGTGACCTCTGCCGATCAGGATCCGGCGGCGGGAGACATCCTGATGACGTCCGGTCCCGGGCCGGGGCAGGCCGGCCCGCTGATCTACACGCCGCAGGGCCGCGTGCTCTGGTTCGACGCTCTGCCTACGGGCGAGAATGCGCTCGACCTGAGCGTGCAGAGCTATGAAGGCCAACGCGACCTCACCTTCTGGCAGGGGCACATCGTCGCTCTCGGCTTCGGGCAGGGGGAAGACGTGGTGATGAACGCCAACTACCAAGAGATCGCCACCGTGCGGGCGGGTAACGGCTACCAGGCCGATCTCCACGACTTCCAGATCGCGCCGAACGACGTCGCCTACGTCACCGCCTATAACCCGATCCGCTGCGACCTCAGCTCGGTGGGCGGGGCCCGCAACGGCGTGCTGATCGACACCGTCGTCCAGCAGGTCGACATGAAGACCGGTCTCGTGCGATGGGAGTGGCACAGCGTCGACCACGTAGCGGTGGGCGAGTCGCACGTGGTGGTCCCCACGACGCCGACCCCGTGGGACGCCTTTCACCTGAACTCGATCGACCCCGAGCCCGACGGCAACGTGCTGATATCCGCGCGCAGCACCTGGGCGGCGTACCAGCTCGACGGGCACTCGGGCGAAATCATCTGGCGTCTCGGCGGCACGCACAGCAGCTTCGCGATGGGGCCCGGCACCGAAACCGCGTGGCAGCACGACGCACGCATCCATGCCGACGGGACCGTGACAATCTTCGACGATGGCTCGAACCCGCGCGTCCACTACCAATCCCGCGGAATCCGCCTCGCGCTCGGCACCACCGACCACCGCGCCACCCTGCTCGCAGCCTACCCCCATCCGGGCGGCCCCCTGCTCGCGGACAGCCAGGGCAACATGCAGTCGCTTCCGGACGGCAACGCCGTGATCGGCTGGGGCGCGATACCGAGCATCAGCGAGCTGGCGCCCGACGGCCGCCTGCTGCTCGACGCGCACATGCCGGCGGGCTACTCCTCCTACCGCGCGTTTCGCTTCCCTTGGGGCGGTCACCCGCTTTGGCCGCCGAACGTGAGCGCGCACCTGAACGCCACGGCCGATTCGACGACCGTCTACGCGAGCTGGAACGGGGACGGCGAAGTCTCGAGCTGGCGCGTGCTCGCCGGCTCGGGTCCGGCCTCGCTCACGGCGCAGGCGACGATGCCCGACAGCGCGTTCGAGAGCTGGGTCACCTACCCCACAGCCTACCCTTACGTCGCCGTGCAGGCGCTTGGTTCCGCCGGCCAGCTGCTCGGCACCTCGGCGACGGTGCAGGTGGCGAAATGAGCGCCCGGGCCGCCTCGCCCGCCGCCGCCCCGCTCACCGCGGTGGGCGCCGCGCCAGAGCGCGAGCACACGCGCCACGCGCTGTTGCTGACGGTCTGCTGCCTGGCGCAGTTCATGGTCATCCTCGACGTCTCGATCGTCAACGTCGCGCTGCCCTCGATCCACCGCAGCCTCGGCTTCTCGGCCAGCGACCTGCAGTGGGTGGTGAACGCCTACGCGATCACCTTCGCCGGCTTTCTGATGCTCAGCGGTCGTGCGGCGGATCTCTTGGGAGGCAGGCGCACGTTCATCGCCGGCGTGCTCGTGTTCGCGCTGGCCTCGCTCGCGGGCGGAACCGCCGCCGACCGCGGCGTGCTGATCGGCGCGCGCGCCCTGCAGGGCCTCGGCGGCGCGATCATGGCGGCAGCGTCGCTCGCGATCATCACGTCCTCGTTCCGCGCAGGGCCCGAACGCCACCGCGCGATCGGGCTGTGGGGTGCGATGAACGGCGCCGGGGGCGCAACAGGGACGCTGCTCGGGGGAATCATCACGCAGGAGCTGAGCTGGCGATGGGTGCTCCTGATCAACCTTCCGATCGGCATCGCCGGCGCGCTTGTAGCGCGCGTCGTGATCGCCGATCGCCGCCGCACGGGGGAGGCGGGCAACTTCGACCTCGCCGGCGCTATCGCCGTGACGCTCGGGCTGCTCACGCTCGTCTACGGGATCGTCAACGCGGGCACGCACGGGTGGGGCGCGTCGGTCACGCTCGTACCGATCGCTGTCGGCATCGCGCTACTGGTGGGCTTCGTCGTGATCGAGGGCCGTTTCGCCACGGCGCCGCTCGTGCCGCTGCGCGTGTTCTCCAACCGTCTCCTGCGCGTGTCCAACATCGTCGTGATCCTGCTGAGCGCCGCGTTGTTCCCGATGTGGTACTTCTGCTCGCTCTACCTCCAGGAAGTGCTCCACTTCGGGCCGCTGGACGCAGGCCTTGCGTTCCTGCCGATGGCCCTCACGATCATGGCCTGCGCCACCCAGGCGGGGGGCCTTGTCGCGCGCTTCGGGGCGGGGCCGGTGCTGGGCGCCGGGCTCACGCTGATGACCGCCGGGCTCGCGCTGTTTTCGCGCATCTCGGTCAACGGCGACTACGCCTCCGACTTCCTCGTGCCCGGCCTGCTCGCCTCGATCGGGATCGGCCTGTCGATCGTCCCGTCGACGATCGCCGCCACGGCCACCGCTGCACCAGGGGAGGCCGGCCTGGCATCCGGATTGGTGAACACCTCGAGGCAGATGGGGGGCGCGCTCGGCCTCGCGATCCTGGCCTCACTGTCGGTGCTCTTCACCCGCCACCTGATCACCGTCGACTACCGCGCTCCGATTCTCGCCGTCACCGACGGCTTTCGGCTCGCCTTCCTGATCGGCGCTGCGTTCACCGCGGTCGCCGCGCTCGTGGCGGTGCGCTACATACCGCGAAACGTGCGCCCACTCGCGCCCGTGGCAAGCGCCGCGCCGGCCGCCGCACCAGCGTCCGCGGCTCGACCAGAGGCGCCCGCGGCCGCGGCTCCACCGGCCGCGCTCGCGGCCGCGGCTCCACCGGTCGCACCCGCGGCGGCGGCTCCGTCGGGCGCGTCCACGGTGGGGGCGGCTCCCACCGCGTCTCCCGCGCAAGCGGCTCCGAGCGGGGCACCCGCGCAGGCGGCTCCATCCGCCGCCGAGGGGCGGCCGGCGGGCGCAGTCGGGCACCCACCGCATGCGAGCGTCGCGTTCGTGCGTGCCGACGGCGCGCGCTGGCCGCTCGCGCGCGGCGCGATGACGCTGCGTCCGGGATCGAGCCCGCCGGGATCACACCGCGGCGCATGAGGGCCCCAAGCCGCCGCATCGCGCTTGCAGGCGCGCTCGCCTGCGCGCTGCCGTTGGGGGCGTGCGGCGCCTCCAGGACGCCTGCGGTGACGCTCGTCGAGCCCACGGCGGCGGTGCGGGAGGCGCGCTCGAACCCGGTGACCGTCTCGCCCCTTCCCGGCACGCTCGACGCGACCGCGCAGACCCAGATCAGCTTCCTCGGCGGCGCGCGCACGCGCGTGACGGACGTGCGTGTCGTCGGCTCGATCAGCGGTGCGCATCCCGGCGCGCTGCGCGCCTACTCGACAGGCACCGGCGAGAGCTTCCTGCCCTCGCGCGGGTTCGTGCCGGGCGAGCACGTGACGGTGTCCGCGCGCGTGGTCGGCGGCGCCGGCAGGGGCGCCCGCGTGAGGAGCTCTTTCTCGATCGCGCCCGCGGTGGGTGTGGCGCAGACGCCGTTTCCGCTCGACGCCGGCGACCCGGCCGCCGTGCAGCACTACGTCTCGGCGCCCGGTCTGACGCCGTCGCGGGTGCGGATCACGACCCCAGCGCGCGCGGGCGCGAGTCCGGGCTATCTGTTCCTCGCGCCCTACCAGGGTCGCGGCGCCGCGGGCCCGATGATCACCGACCAGAGCGGCAACCTCGTGTGGTTCGATCCGCTCCCCAAGGAAGTGGAGGCGACGAACTTCGGCGTGCAGGACTACGACGGCGCGCCGGCGCTGACGTGGTGGCAGGGGCGCATCATCCAGGTGGGCTTCGGCGAGGGCGAAGACGTCATCTACGACGATCACTATCGAGAGATCGCGTCGGTCCGCGCCGGTAACGGGCTCCCAACCGACCTGCACTCCTTCCGCCTGACACCCCAGGGCACAGCCTGGGTCGACGCCTACGAGCCGGTCCGTATGGACCTCTCCTCGCTCGGCGGCGCCTCGCACGGCGTGATCAACGACTCGGTCGTGCAGGAGATCGACGTTCGTACGGGCCTCGTGATGTGGGAGTGGCACGCGCTCGGCCACATCTCGACGGCAGAATCGAAAAACCCCGTGCCGGCGTCGGCCTACCCCTGGGATTACGTGCATATCAACGCGATCGATCCCGGCGCCCACGGGGACGTGCTGCTGTCGCTGCGCAACACGTGGTCGCTCGACGACGTCGACATCCACAGCGGCGGCTTCCGCTGGCGGATCGGGGGCGTGCGCAGCACGTTCAAGCTCGGCCCGGGCGCGACGTTCTACTGGCAGCACGACGCGGCCCTCCAGCCGGGCGGCCTGATCTCGGTCTTCGACAACGGCTCGGACCCGCCCGAGGAGAAGCAGTCTCGCGGCCTGCTGCTCGAGCCCGACGCGCGCACCCACACGGTGCGCCTGGTGCGAGTGTTCGCGAACCCATCGACCGCGCTGCTCGCCCCCAGCCAGGGCAGCATGCGGCCGCTCTCCGGGGGCAACTGGCTGCTCGGCTACGGCGGGCTGCCGAACTTCACCGAGTTCGACCCCTCCGGCCACGTGCTGCTGGACGGCACACTCGGCCAGGGCGTGCAGAGCTTCACCGCGACCCTCTCGCCCTGGAGCGGCTCGCCGCCCGGCGCGCCAGCGCTCGCGCCGCTACCGGGGCGCGGCGGCGGCGGGGTGAGCGTGGCCGTGAGCTGGAACGGCGCGACGGCAGTCGCTTCCTGGCGGCTGCTCGCCGGCGCCTCGCCGAGCACGCTCACAGCCGTCGCGAGCGCCCCCAAGGCGGGCTTCGAGACCGTGCTCTCGAGCCCGGCGGCGGGACCCGACGTCGCGGTGCAGGCGCTGGACGCGGCAGGTGCGGTGGTCGGCGTCTCGGCGACGATCGCCGACTAGTTCGTGCGCCCGTCGCCGGTGTCGCCCGGCGGCAGGCGTCCGACGATGTGTTCGCTTCGCACTTTGCGCGCCGCGGCGGCGCCCCTGGCCGTCCGGCGGGCGGTGGAGAAGTAGTCCGCGAAGCCGCCTCCGCTGGCGCCGCGCAGCGCGTGCGGCACGGGCTCGCGCAGCTCATCGACGACGGCGCGTTCGAGCTGATGGCGCATCGAGGCCTCGAGTTCGCTGCGACCCGTGCTGTTCTCGAGCTCGAGCCGCCCGCGGTGTGTGCTGTAGTCGTAGAGCTCCGCTTCGGCTCCACGGGCGATCGGCTCGATGCTGTGGGGATGCCAGTGCGTGTAGGTGGCGTACTTCGCGCTCGCGGTGCGAATCGCCGCGACGTGCAGCGGTGCGTCGGCCGCATACGGTTCGATCGCGAACTCGGTCACGACCTCGTCGGTCGCGTGGAGCACGTACGGGCGCCCGGGCGACGTTGGGTCGGCGAGGATTGCGGCCAGGTCGGCGCGGCGGGCGAGGTGTGCGTAGGAGGCTTCTTCCCGCCACGCGTTCGAGCCGGTCGCGATCGTCAGCAGCAGCGCAGCGACGTCGACGCTGCTGGTGAGCTGCGCGCGGGGCTGGCCGGTCGCGGCGGTGAGCCTGCCGCGCGGGTCCTTTACGATCAGGGGCACGCGGATCGCCTCCTCGTAGGCGGCCCCGCCCTTGCCGCGCAGGCCGTGCGAGCCGCTGTACTCCCCGTGGTCGGAGGTGAACACGACGACGGTGTTGGCGGCCACGTCGGGCCGGCTCTGGAGCGCTTCCAGAACGGTGCCGACCTGGGCGTCGACGCGCATCTGCAGCTTCACGTAGAGGTTCGCGAACTGCAGCCACTTGGCGCGCGCCGCGGCGCCGTGGAAGGGCACCGGCCCGAACGAGGTTGCGGCGGTAGCCTGCAGCGAGCGCTGCAGCTGGGGCTTGCGGTGCGCGAGCAGCTCTCCCGGTGTCTCGAAGTTCGGGGGCAGGCGTGCCAGCGCGGGCGGGGCCGACGCCTCGGCGGCGACGCGGTTGCTCCACACGTACCACCAGGCGATGTCGTGCGGGTTCACGAACGAGACCGTCGTGCACCAGGGCCCCGCTGCTCCCTCCTCGGCGTACCACTGTGCGAACTGCTGTGCGACCAGCGGGTCGACGCGCCAGCCCTGCCCGGGCGCTCCGTCGGGTGACGGGTAGGTCCCGCCGGCGAAGCCGTAGCCTTCGAGCGTCGGCGGTCCGGTCAGCAGGGTCCACTTGTTGTCGTGGTGGGTGAGGTGCCACTTGCCATACCAACGCGTGTCGTAGCCGTGCTCGCGCAGGAGCGTTCCCCACGTCGGGAAGCCGGGGTCCAGCGTGCTGCCGCCGGTGATCATGCAGCCGGTCTGGTGCGTGTAGAGGCCCGTCAACAGGGCCGCGCGCGCCGGCGTGCAGTCGTTGGAGACGGTGTAGTGGCGCGCGAAGCTGACACCTTCGCCGCGCAGCTGGGCGATGTTCGGCGGCAGTCCTGCCGTAAAGCTCGGCGGCGCGAGCCACTGCGGGAAGCGCAGCTGGTCCACGACGATCACGAGGATGTTCGGCTGCACCTGGACGCGCCGGCGGCGCGCCGCCGTCGGATCGGCGCCCGCCGCCGGCGGCTTGGAGGCGCCGGCATCGCCGTCGGCGGCTCGGATCGCTGCGCCCGCCCCGGCGAGCACGCCGGCCGCGAGCAGCCCTCCCTTGAGGAAGGTACGACGGCTTACCTGCCTATTCTGGTCGGGGTCGATGCGCTTACGATCGCGGTTCTGCATACGGGCCATCATCCTATGGCTGGTCATCCCGGCCAGCCTTAGTGTGGCCGTCACGGGCGAGGCGGACGCGTCTCGGCGCAGTCCTCCCAGCAGTCCGGGGTGCGCGCCGGCGATCCTGAACGCCTCGGCGCTCCTGAACGGGTCGGTCGCCGTCTCGCCGCTGCCGGGAAGCCGCGACGCCTCGCCGCTGACGCAGATCAGCTTCGTCGGCGCGCCCGCATCGGAGCTCGCGGTGAGGAGCGTCACCGGCACGATCAGCGGCCGGCACGCGGGGCGCCTGGAGGCGTACTCACAGGGCGACGGCGCCAGCTTCCTGCCCGTGCGGCCGTTCGCCGAAGGCGAGCGCGTAACCGTGCACGCGGAGCTACTCGCCGGCGGCGTGCGGCGGCCGCTCGTGGACACCTTCGCGGTAGCCCACCAGGACCAGATAAGCGCGACACCCGAGACGATTCATCCCGGCCGCGCCAACGAAGAGCAGAGCTTCATCTCGCGCCCCGATCTGCACCCGCCCCTCGTCGCCGTGACCACTTCCACGGCGCAGGCGGGAACGGGCGACATCTTCGTCGCCCCCTACACCGGCCCGGGGCAGGCCGGCCCGATGATCCTCGACCCGAGCGGGAACGTGGTGTGGTTCAAAGCGCTGCCCAGCCACGTCTCGGCGACGAACTTCCGCGTCCAGGGATACGGGGGCGCTCCCGTGCTCACGTGGTGGCAGGGCGACGTCTCCGTGCACGGCTTCGGGCTCGGCACCGACGTGATCGTCGACGGTGGCTATAGGAAAGTGGCGGCGGTGAAGGCGGGCAATGGGCTGCAGGCCGACCTGCACGACTTCCAGCTGACGCCGCGCGGGACCGCGCTGATCACCGCCTATGCCCCGATCCTGTGCAACCTCTCAGCCGTCCACGGGGCCTCCGCCGGCGCGGTGACCGACGGGGTCGTGCAGGAAGTCGACGTTCGCACGGGCCTCGTGCGCTCGCAGTGGACGAGCCTCGATCACGTCGGTCTGCAGGAATCCTACGAACGCCCCAACAGCTCCCTTGCGTCTCCCTTCGACTACTTTCACGTCAACTCGATCAACGTCGACCCCGACGGAACGCTGCTGATCTCCGCGCGCAACACCTGGACGGTGTACGACGTGCAGTCTCCCAGCGGGCGCGTGCTGTGGCGCCTCGGCGGGCGCGCGAGCAGCTTCAACGAGCCCGGGCCGGCCCGCACCGCCTGGCAGCACGACCCGCGCGTGCTGCCCGACGGCTCGATCAGCATCTTCGACAACGGCTCCTCGCCGACCGTCCACCAGCAGTCGCGCGGGCTCGTGCTGAGCGTCAACCCGCAGGGGCGATCGGTGAGCCTCGTCAGCGAGTTCACCCATCCCGCGCCGCTCGTCGCCGAAAGCCAGGGCAACCTCCAGGCGCTGGCGGACGGAAGCTGGTTCGTCGGCTGGGGCCAGGTGCCCGACTTCTCCGAATTCAGCCCGCAGGGCGCGCTGCTGTTCGACGCTCACCTGCCGGGCTTCGACCAGTCCTACCGGGCCTTCCGGCTGCCGTGGAGCGGTACTCCCGAGCACGGGCCGTCGTTCGCCTACAGATCGGGCGGTCCCGGAGCCGGGACGGTCTACGCGAGCTGGAACGGCGCCACCGCCTTGGTCTCCTGGCGCGTACTCGCGGGCGCCTCGCCGGTCAGCCTCACGACGGTCGCCCAGGCAGCCAAGGCGGGCTTCGAGACGGCGATCGCGCTGCCGAGCGGCTCGCTCGGCCCGGACCTCGCCGTGCAGGCGCTCGACTCCGCCGACAACGTGCTGGCCACGTCGGCGCCGGCGTCGGAGAGCGGGCTCGCCCCAGCATCCTGAGCGCGGCCCGCCCTCACGCTCCAATCCGGCCGGGGGCTCAGGTGAGGCCGCCCCCGCCTTCTTCTCCGCCTTCTCCGACGGTGCTCGGGACGGGTTCTTCTTCGCAGTCGTACCCGTTGTGAACGCCCGCGTTGTGGTTCTTGCAGTCGCCGAACGTCCCCGGCCTCGGCTTGTCAGCGCCGCCCGCCTGCGCGGCGCTAACCGCCACCCACGGAGACATCAACGTCGAGATGACGGCGAGCGCCGCGATCGCGCTCACCCGCAGCCAGCGCGCGGTCGATCCGGTATGGCCTGATCTAGTGCTCAAGAGTCCCCCTCGTTGCTTGTGAACAGAGCGGGTATACGAGGCCCGGCGCAGCCTGTCCAGGAATCTGGACCTATCTACGAGCCGCTCGACCGGCGCGGGACGCGGCCTGCCTCGCCGCTGCTGGAGGACGAGGCCAGCGGCGCACAGTCCGGCCGCCACGATAGAGGCGCCTCGAACCCGCCCGCTCGCCGGCTCCCATAGCCGCCGCTTATGGCGAGCATGGTATTCGTATTGGAACTGCGTCCGCCTGCTGCCATAGGGTAGCGCTGTCGCCAGCCAGCGGTCGGCTTGACGCTGTGCTTTGAGGATGATGGCTCGCGGGGGCGCCTGCCGTGTCGTGCGTCGACTGGCGAATCACTCGCCAGTGACGGGGGTCGGCGCTCTTTGGGGGGACCACAGACAGCCCTTTGGGCAAGGAGACAGGATGTTTGAACGAATACCGCGCATCAAGCTCATCGCTGCCGTGGCGGCGCTCGCCCTTTTGTTCACGGTCGCGGGGGTAGCCAGCGCTTCGGCGGCGACGACGCTGTGGGTGGCGAGGTCGGCTCAGACGGTCGAAAAAGGCAGGAGCTGCACGGAACCGAGCTTCAACACGGTCAAGCAAGCCGTCGCCGCCGCCGCTAGCGGCGCCAAAATCGAGGTCTGTCCGGGCAAGTACACCGAACAGCTGGAAATCACCAAGTCGCTCACTCTCAACGGGGCCGAGGGCGCGGGCTCCACGACGATCGCCATTCCTGCAGCCCCGGAAACCTCGAAAACGAGCTGCGATGAACCGGGGCAGACGGATGAGATCTCGATCTGTGGGCCGGTGACGCTCACCATCACCAACCTCGGCGTGGAAGCCATCTACCCGCTGGAAACATGCGCCGGGATCGTCAACGCAGTCTTTGTCGCCGGCGGAGGCACGCTCAAAGCGACGACCGACACGATCGATGGCGCCAGCACGAACAACAACGGCTACAAGGGATGCCAGCACGGCCTCGCGCTGGAAGTCGGAACGCCCGAACCCAGGGAACAGGTCGGCCACGCGACGCTGACTCACGTCACCGTCACCGGTTACCAGAAGAACGGGCCGACGGTCGCGGGCAAAGGCTCCACGCTCGTGATCAGTCAGTCCTCCATCACCGGTGAAGGCCTCTCGCCGTACATCGCCCAGAACGGGATCCAGGTCGCCTACGGCGGCAAGGCGACGATCACCTCGACGACGGTCGCAGGCAACGAGTGCAACCTAGTACCGCCCTGCGCCGCCGGCACGCCCGAACAGGCGTCTGGCGTGTTGTTCTACCAGGCAGCTCCTGGCTCCACGCTCACCAGCTCGCTGGTGAAGGAAAACGACGTCGGCGTCTACTACGCGTCCGGCAGCGCAACCGAACCGACCAAACCCGAAGTCACGCTCACGAAAGACGTTCTCACGAACGATCGCTACGAGGGCGTCGAACTCGAAGAAGGGAAAGCTGCGCTGCACTTCGACACGATCAACGGGACCGGTCTCGTGGGTATCAACCTGCATCAGACCGCCTCCCAGCTCTCGAAATCGGAGTCGAGCGCGACCGGAACCGTGATCGAAGGCCAGAGCGAAGCCGCGATCAAGGTGCAATCAGACAAAGCGGCCGGCGACAAGGCGGGGAAGTTCACGTTCGCCAGCGGCACGGCCTCCGGCAACGGATCGGTGCTGATCAACGAAAGCAGCAACTTCGAAGTGGCCTTCTGAGCCCACAGCGGGCTCGGACCACATCGAGCCGGGGAGAGGCGCTCAGGCCAGCGCCTCTCCCCGGTGTAGTAGTGCAGGCGGGCGGTTGGTCTCGCCCGTGCTCTCGAGCGCCGTCTGAGGCGATCGCCTCGATCCCGTGAGAGGCGAGCCGAGGCGGAAGGGGGGGGATTCGAACCCCCGAGACGGGGTTCGCCCGTCTAACGGTTTTCAAGACCGCCGCATTCAACCGCTCTGCCACCCTTCCGCGGCGCTACAGATGCTACGTGCTCGCACGGCACCGCCGGACAGCCTCTAAACTGGCTTGCCTCCCCCGGGGAGAGGTGGCCGAGCGGCTGAAGGCACTCGCCTGCTAAGCGAGTATGGGGGTCAAACTCCATCGCGGGTTCGAATCCCGCCCTCTCCGCCATAGCGACGAAGTACGAGCCAGCATCAGGCCGACGCGATCGCCGCCTCGAGCTCGCGACCGACGTCGTCGAGCGGTCGCGTCGATCGCTCGACCCGTGCGATCAGCGCCGCTCCTCAGCGGCGCTCGCTGCGGCTCCTGTCCGCTCCGCGGGCGTTGGCACGCCGGCGCCTGATGGCGATCGCCTCGGGCCGCGTCGAGGTGATTGGGCCGTAGCGCTGTGACTCGACGAGACGCCCGTCGACGATCGCGATCGGCAGCGGGTGCTCCTCGAGGGCGAGCGAGCCGGCGAGCTGCCAGAGCTCCTGCCAGCGCTGCTCCTCGCGCTGGCCCTCCTCCTCGGCGCCCGGGTCGACCCGGTCGAGCACCGCGGCGAGCTGCTCGCCAAAGCGGCGGCGCTCCTCGCGCGAGCCCTCGCGCGTCAGCCGCTGCGCGACGCCGCGTACGGCAGTCTCCCAGCGGGGATCCTCGACGTCGTCGAGATGCAGGGGCTCCGGTCGCTGGCGCCAGATGCGGCTCGGCGGCACGCCGAGGGCGCGCGCGACGCGCACCTTCGTGGCCGCGCGCGGGTGGGAGCTGGCGCCGGACTCGAGCGTCCTCCACGTCGCGCGCGAGACGCCCGCGAGCTTGCAGGCCTCGGCCTGCGAGAGGCCACGCCCGGTGCGCAGGTGCTCGATGACGTGTGACGGACGCTCCATGTCGATCGAGCTCATGATGCTCCCTGGCCCGGATGGCTCGCCGCCGCGCCCGCGAGGCCGTCCGCGCGCCGCGCGCCTTCGTAGCTCTCGCGGCAGCGCTCGCTGCAGAAGTAGAGCGTGCGCGAGCCCGTGCGCAGGCGCAGGGCGCGGCCGCGGTCGACCTGCATCCCGCAGACCGGGTCGCTCGCACCACGGCGGATCGTGAGTGACATCAGCGCGATGAAGATCGCGAGGCCGAGGATGTTGGTGAAGAGCTTGTAGTCGACGGCCACGTGGCCGAAGACCTGCGTACGCGTGGGTCGCACGCTGGGGATCAGGCCGGCGAGCGAGAAGACGCCGTAGATCACGAGCGCTGCGATCACGATCGTGACGAGCATCAGGGCGCTTGTGCGCAGCGCGTACGCGGTGCCGTAGTACTTGCGGTAGATGAGAACGATCGGAATCACGATCAGGTCGGCGAACAGGAACGAGATCACGCCCGCGAAGCCGATCCCGCCCGACCACAGCACTGCTGCGAGGGGCACGTTGCCGACCGAGCAGACGAAGCTCAGCACGGCGATCAGCGGGCCAACGAGGACGTTCTCGAGGACGCGCAGGGGCGCCGGCGCGCCGTGCAGGAAGAGCGCGTTGAAGAAGTCGTTGGGGAGCAGGCCGATGAAGCCGGCGAGCAGGAAGCCGAGGGCGATCTCGCGCCACAGCATGGAGAGGTCGTTGCGGAAGTTGTGCGCGACGTCCGACCAGGCCGCGACCGAGGTCAGCCGTGCGCGCAGGGGCAGGCTCGCGCCTGCCGAGTGGTGCTGGTGGCCGGCGTCGACGCGCTCGGCACGACGCCTGGCGCTATCCTCCAGGCGCTTCGAGACGAACAGGCGCAGCAGCAGGGTCATGACGAGGATCAGCACGAGCCCGCCGAGCAGCTCGGCGAGCGTGAACTGCCAGCCGAGCAGCACCCAGATCACGATGCCGAGCTCCAGCACGAGGTTGGTGGAGGCGAACTGGAAGGCGAGCGCGCTCGCCGCCGAGGCGCCCTTCTGGAACAGCGACTTCGCGATCGCGACCGCGGCGTAGCTGCACGAGGAGGACGCCGCGCCGAGCCCCGTCGCGAGGGCGACCGGCCGCGCGCCGCTGCCGCCGAGCGCCGCCTGGATGCGCTGCCGGGGCACCCAGGCCTGCACGATCGCCGAGATCGCAAAGCCGAGCATCAGCGCCCACCACACCTGCCAGGCCATCAGCAGCGCGTTCGCGAGCCCTTCGCCGAGCGTGGAAAGCACCGCGCTCACGTTCAGGACACCCCGCTCACGACCGGCGTGGGGCCGCAGCGAGCAGCTCGCAACCCTCGGCGGTGAGGCCGTACATCGTCATCTTGCCCTCCCTGCGCGCGCTCACGATCCCCGCTGCGCGGAGCACTTTCATGTGGTGCGAGACGAGGTTCTGCGGGCGCTGCGTGATCCAGGAGAGGTCGCACACGCACAGCTCGCCGGCGCCCGTGAGCGCCAGCGCGAGGCCGAGCCTGGTGGGGTCGCCGAGCGCGCGATAGCGCTCGGCCATGCGCTCGGCGGCGCGCGCCTGCGGCCGCGCGTGCCGAAGCCGCCGTCCCTCGCGCTCATCGATATGCAGCAGCTCGCCATGCATCGCATCCACCTACAACATCCTAATATATATTGATATATGGGGATGGCGGACGCCGCAAGGGGCGCAGCCCGAACACGGTAGGCGGGCGGCCGGAGAGGCTCAGGCCGAGGACTGCTCCTCGCCTGGCACCGCGAACACGATGTGGCGCCGGGCGAGGGTCAGGAACGGGTGCAGCTCGACCGGCCCGCCCTCGAGCGGCGCGACGGTCACGTCGGTGAGCGTGATGAAGTCGCGCTCGGCCGCGTTGAGCACGTCCGAGACGCGGCTGCGGTAGCCATCGCGGGCAAGGGTGAGCACGCCGTCGATGCGCAGGCGGTCGGTCTCGATGCGCACGCGTTCGCGGCGATGGTCCGTCGGCATCTCGTCGGGCTCGGGCGCGGGCTGCTCGTCGCTCATGCGCCCATTATCGGGCCTAGCGCGCGACGGTGTAGCGTCTGAGCAGCGTCGTGCGCAGCCCCGTCGGGCCGGCGGCCACGAGCGTCACGCGCGCGCTCAGCAGCCGGCTGCGCCCGAGCGCGCGCCGCAGCCTCGCCAGCGCGCGCGCTCCCAGGCGCATGCGCAGGTGCCCCGAGAGCCCGCGCGGCAGCGAGCGCGAGGCCGCCGCGAGCGAGACCGCGCCGCGGCGACCGAGCGGCGAGAGCGTCGCGGTGGCGAGCACCTTGCAGCCGCGTTCGCAGCTCACCGACAGCGCGAGCGCACCCCGCGAGAGCACGCCAGCCGAGCGTGCGAGGCTCACGTGCAGCACCGGCGCAACGTTCAGCGGCGGAGGCCAAGCCGACGGCGCGACGCAGCCGACCCCGGCCGGCGAGAGCGGCTGGAAGCGCTCGATGCGGTTGTTGTTCGTGTCGGCCACGTACACGTCGCCTTCGCAGCCCACGGCGATCGCGGTGGGCTGGGAGAACTCGCCGTAGTCCGTTCCACGCAGCCCCCATTTCGCGACCAGCGCGCCGCTGGGGCTGAACGCCTCGACGCGGTTGTTTTCGCTGTCGAGGACGTAGACCGTGCCGGCGGCGTCGAGGGCGATTCCCGTGGGCGAGCGGAAGTGCCCGTCGCCGCCGCCGCGCGTGCCCCACTGGGTGATCACCGCGCCGCTCGGCGAGAGCTCGACGACGCGGTTGTTGCCTGTGTCGGCCACGTATGCGTCACCCGCCGCGTTCACCGCCACCGCGCCGGGGCGGTCGAACTGGCCCGCGCCGGACCCCGCCGCGCCGTCGCCTTCGGCCGCCCCCCAGCGCGCCAGCAACGCGGCGCTCGGCGTGTAGAGGAGGATCCGGTTGTGGCCGGTGTCGGCCACGTAGAGCTCGTGCGAGGGCGGCGAAACGGCGATCGAGCTGGCCGCGTTGAGCTGCGCGCCGCCGATCTCGTTCGGCCCTCCGAGTTCGCCCAGGTAGGTGCCATCGCCCCAGTAGCGAACGATTCGCGAGCCGCCCTCGTCGGAGACGTACACGCTCCCGCTCGCGTCCACAGCCACCCCCGCCGGCGAGAACAGGCTCGGGCTGGCGCCGCCGGCCGCTGTCCACTGCGCCGCGAGGAGTTCGCTCTGCGGATCGAAGACCTCGACGCGGTTGCCGTCCTGGTCGCTGGCGAGCAGCCGTCCCGTGGGATCGATCGCGAGCCCCCGCGGCGCCGTCAGCTGCCCGCCGGCGCGCGCGGGTATGCCGATCGAGCGCAGATAGGCGCCGTTTGGATCGAACACCTCCACGCGATCGTTGGCCGTGTCGGCGACGTACGTGTCGCCCGCGGGGTCGCTCGCGAGCGCGCGCGGAAACGCGAGCTGTCCCGGTTTGGACCCGAAGCCTCCCCATGCGCCGAGGAACTGGAGCTGGGTGCCGAGCTTCACGACGCGGTCGCCGAGGTCGTCGGCGACGAACACCTCGCCTGCCGCGTCGAGCGCAACGCCGTATGCGAAGTCGAACTGGCCCGGGCCGCTGCCGGCCGAGCCCGCCGAGCCGAGATAGCCGCCGTTCGGGTCAAAGCGCTGCACGCGATGGTTGTCATCGCTGACGATCACCTCGCTTTCGTTCGCGGCCAGCGCGCGCGGGTAGGAGAACTGCCCGGCGCCGCTCCCGTAGGAGCCCCACTGGATCGCTTCTTCGCCGTTCAGGTTGAAGCGCTCGACGCGGTCGTTTCCGCTGTCGGCGACGTAGACGTAGTTGCCGGCGACGGCGATGCCGCCGCCAGGAGGCTTGGTGTAGTCCTGGGAGGAACCGAAGTTGAAGTCGCCGAGCGCGCTCCCTTTGTGCCCCCAGGCGAGGATGAAGTTCCCGTTCGCATCGAACTTCTGCACTCGGTTGTGGCTCGAATCGACCACGTAGACGTTCCCGGCTGCGTCGGTCGCGAGTCCCGCGATCGGCCCGAACTGGCCGTGGCCGCCGCCGTAGGAGCCCCACTCGGTCTCGAACGTGCCTTCGGCGTTGAACTTCTGCACGACGAAGCTGAGCTGGTCGGCGACGTAGACGTCCCCCTGGCTGTCCACAGCGACCGCCTCCGGGAAGCGCAGCACGCCCTCGGCGCGACGGCCGATGATTTCGCTGGCCGCGTACGGGCACGGCGCGGCGCCTGCGCCCGCGCATGCTTCGGCGCGGGCTCCCGCAGCGCCCGCCCCCGCAAAGCCGAGCGCGAGGGCGAGCGCTCCGGCTACCGTCGCCCGGCGCGGGGCAGCGAGGCAGCGCAGAACGGCGATCGGCATTCCCGCATGACAACACGTCCGCGGCGCACATGTCGCGGTCCGGCCCGGCGCGGCGTGCGAGCCCTCAGCCGACCCGCTCGGGAGGCTCTGTGATGCGCTCGGCCGATCCGCCGATGCGCTCGGGGCCGTGAGCCGCCAGGCCCGCGCGCACGCCCGGCGCGTTGACGAAGCGCGCGCTGCTCGTGGGGCGGTTGCGCTCCTCGCGCACGATGTAGAGGGGCCGGTGCTTGACCTCGTCGTAGATCCGCCCGACGTACTCGCCGATCACGCCGATCGCGATCAGCTGGATGCCGCCGAGGAGCAGGATCGCGATCGTGATCGAGCTGAAGCCGGGGAGATAGGAGTCGGCGATGCGCAGAGCGATCACGACGGGGATCGCCACGAACGCCACCCCGGCCGAGAGCAGCCCGGCATACGTCGCGAGCTGCAGCGGCAGGTGGGAGAAGGACGCGATCGCGTCCAGCGAGAAGCGCAGCATCTTGCGCAGCGTGTACTTAGTCTCCCCCGCGTGGCGCGGGTCGCGCTGGTAGGAGACCGCGGTCTGCTGAAAGCCGACCCAGACGGTCATCCCGCGCAGGAAGCGCGAGCGCTCGGTCATCGCCAGCAGCGCGTCGAGCGCCCGCCGATCGAGCAGGCGGAAGTCGCCGGAGTTCGGCTCGAGGTCGACCTGGGCGAGCTTGTCGAAGAGCTTGTAGAACCACGAGGCCGTTGCGAGCTTGAACGCGGTCTCGCCCTCGCGCTGCTTGCGAACCGCGTAGACCACGTCGGCGCCCTGGCTCCACTTGGCGAGCATCTCGGGGATCAGCTCGGGCGGATCCTGCAGGTCGGCGTCGATCATCGCGACGACGTCGCCGACCGCGTGCTCGAGTCCGGCGGTGAGCGCGGCCTGGTGGCCGAAGTTGCGCGAGAGGTGGATGACGCGAACGCGCGGGTCGCCGGCGGCGAGGCGATCGAGCAGCTCGGGGGTGCTGTCCTCGCTGCCGTCGTCGACGAGCACCAGCTCGAACTCGTAATCGGCGATCGCGGCGGTCGTGCGCGTGACGAACTCCTCGACGAGCTCCTCCTCGTTGTAGACGGGCGCGACCACGCTCAGGAGAACGGGGTTGCGTAGTGGGGTGTCCGTCATGCTCGTCTGTGCCCTGGCCGGGGCGCTCGTGAGGCTCCCGATGTCTCGCAGATCCTTAGGAGCATCCTTGGCCCGTACACCAATTTATCGTTCATCCTGTCGGATGATGGCGCCAGACGGCACGGGATCGCGGACTCGGACGACGGGCTTGGTGGCTCGCGCGCACCGCCTCGGCTCGCCCGTGGCCGTGCAGTTCCTGAAGTTCGTCATCGTCGGCGTGTCGAACACGCTGCTGACGTTCCTCGTCTACATCTTCCTGCTGAAGGTGGTCGGCGTGTGGTACCTCGCCGCCTCGGCGATCGGCTTCATCGTAGGCGCCACGAACGGCTTCCTGCTGAACCGCAAATGGACGTTCGCCGAGCACGTCGGCGACGCGCTCACGCCCGTGCGCTGGGCGGTCGTGCAGGGTTGCGGCCTCGGTATCAACGAGGGTCTGCTGTTCCTGTTCGTAGACCAGGCCGGGCTCGACAAGCTGCTCGCCCAGGTGTTCGCCACGGCTGTCGTCACCGTGACGACGTTCTTCGCCAATCGAGCCTGGACGTTCCGGGTGGAGCCCGCCCACGATCCCCCCGTCGCGGTCGCCGACGGCGAGGCCTAGGGGCCACGGCGCCGAGCGCCCACCGCACGGCGCCGCCCGCACCGCCCAAGGGCACGGCGCCGCGCGCCCGCGCGCACAGCAGCGCCGGCGGCGCCTAACGGAACACCGCCAGCAGCGACAGGCCCGCAGGGATCCGTCCGCCACGCGCAATCGCGCGCGCCTCGAGCTCGAGCGGCTGCTCGAGCAGCCGGTTGAGAGGTTCCGGGGGCACCCACAGGTCGAGGCTCGACTCGGTCGTCTTCGTGTTGAGCCTGTCGAGCACGCGCAGCAGGATCGCGAGCGGCAGCAGCAGCGAGTTGAAGTAGGTCGTTCGCGCCTGGCGCCAGCCGGCCTGCTCGGCGACGCGCTGCAGCGAGGCGCGGGTGTAGCGGCGATGGTGGTGGTTGATCACGTCGTGGCCGCTCCACAGCCATTGGTAGGCGGGCACCGTCACGACGAGCGCCCCGCCAGGTGCGACCGTGCGGCGCAGCTCGCGCAGCGCGAGCAGGTCGTCCTGCAGATGCTCGATCACGTCGAGGCTCACCGCCAGGTCGAAGCTGGCGTCGGCGAAGGGCATTTCGAGCACCGAGCCCGCGATCACATCGCCGGTCTCGCGCCCGCGCGCGAGCACGACGCTTGTCTGCGAGAGCTCGATGCCGGTCACGGTGCCGTGGCGGGTGAGCTCGAGCATGTTGCGCCCGCTGCCGCAGCCCGCGTCGAGGATGCGCGCGTTCGGCGGCAGGCCCAGCCCGCTCACCACGCTCTCGATCACGGTACGCCTGCCGCGATACCACCAGTGGCGGTCCTCGGCCTGGTGGGTTTGCAGCTCGTAATTACGATCCATTCACGCGCATCCTCTCTGAAACGTGCTCCCTCGCGCCGACAGGCTCCTTCGCGCCGCGAGGGCTCACGGGGCGCCGCCGCCGGCGCGGATCGCGAAGTACACGCCCCCGGCGCCCGCGCGCCAGACCGCGAGCGCGCGCCCGCTGCGGGGGTCGAGCGCGACGGCGGGATCTTCGATCGGGCCGGGCGGCGCGAGCAGCTCGCGCGGCCCGAAGCTGGTGCGGCCCGGGTAGTCGTCGACCCCGCGCGCCGCCGCGAGCGCCTGCTCGCGCGGGTCGGGCAGGCCGTCTGCGCCGGGCAGCGGTTCGCTCCACAGCGCCAGCGCGCCCCCGTCGGGCCCGGGCGCCAGGCCCGCCAGCAGCGCGTCGCCGAGCGGCGCGGTGATCGTGCCCACGCTGCGCACCCCGAGCTGGTCGACGGGCGCGGTGCGAAGCACCCAGTGGCCGCCGGCCGCGCCCGCCCAGGCGAGCATCACGCTCTCCGAGCGCAGGCGCACGAGCGCCGGCGAGGCAGCCGGCGTGGCGAGCCCCTCCGGGTTCTCGAAGCGTTCGAGCAGCTGCGCGCGCCCGAAGCGCACGTCGGCGCCGGACTGGTCGAGATATACGCTCGTGGCGTCGGCGCGCTGTTCGCTCCAGGCGACGATTGCACGGTTGTCGTCGCTGCGCAGCGCCGCTACGCGCACCGTCGGCGCGGCGCTGGCCAGGCGCTGGATTGGTCCCGCCGCGCCCGAGGCGGGCAGATCGCGTGCGTAGAGCGCCCCGGCCTGCTGCCAGACCGCGAGCAGGTCGCTGCGGTAGTCGAGCGCGAGCGTCGGCGCGCTGACCGCCCCTGAGGGGGAGACGGTCTGCCAGCTTCCGTAGCTGTGCGCGTAGTGGCGCTCGACCCGCGCCCGCAGGCCGCCGCGTCCGCCGGCCTGCGCTGCCGCGAGCGCCACGTCGCCGAGATATGCGCTGGCCAGCGCCAGCGGCGCCTGCGCATCGTCTGCCACGCCGAGGGCCGATAGCGGAGTGCCCGCGACGCCTTCGATCAGCTGCGGAGCGTCCCGATGCTTGGAGATGCCCGCGATCACGACCTGGCCGCGGGGACCGTCGGCGGCGAGCGCATCGCGCAGTCCGAGCACGGCCGGCGTGCCGCCTGAGGCCGCCGCCGCTTCGGCCGGCATCTCGAGGCCCCCCGAGGCCGCCTGGGCGGCCGCGACGGGCACGTCGGCCGCCCCGAGCGCGGAGATCCGCGTGCCTTCCCCGCCCGCACAGTCGGCGCCATCGCCCCACACGACCGCGCCCGGGCCGGTCGCATGGGTGGGGCCGTCGCTCGGGAACAGGACGCGCATCGGCACAGGCGCCGAGCAGCTGCTCAGCCGCGCCGGAGCCGACCAGAGTTCCGAGGCGCTCGCTGGGAGCACGTGCTGGGCGGCGAGCGCCGCGGACACGCCCGCGAGCGCGCAGAGCAGCCGCGGGAGGCCCGCTCTAACGGCGTTCATCTCCTGTTCGCCTGCTTGTGCCCTTGAGGGTGCGCGCTCAGGACGTGAGCGCGGCGCGCAGGAAGCTCACCGTGCGCTGCCAGGCGGTCTCGGCTAGGTCAGCGTCGTAGGTGCCGAGCCGGTCGTGGTCGTTGGCGAAGGCGTGGCCGGCGCCCTCGTAGTAGTGGAACGTCACATCCACGCCCGCTTCGCGCAGTTCGGCCTCGAGCTTCTGCGCGTCCTCGAGCGGGATGAAATCGTCGTTCGTGCCGAAGTGTCCGAGCACGGGCGCGTGCACCGCGCTGAAATCGGGCTTCCCGTGCGGCATCACGTAGTAGTAGGTCACTACCGCCTTCACGGCGGGACAGGTCGCCGCAGCCCACACAGACAGCCCGCCGCCGAGGCAGAACCCGACCGAGCCGACGCCGTCGCCCTGCACGCCGGGCTGGGCGAGCAGGTGCTCGGCCGCCCCACACATGTCCTGCTCGACCTGATCCATCGACATCGCCATCATCTTCTGCTGCGCCTCGCTCGGCGCGGTCGTGGTCTCGCCCTGGTAGAGGTCGGGAGCGAGCGCGAAGAAGCCCTCGGCTGCGAAGCGATCGCATATCGCGCGCACCGAGTCGTCCATGCCCCACCACTCCTGCAGCACGATCGTCGCCGGGCCCTGCTCGCCGGCCGGCACGGCCAGGTAGCCGGGGGTGGTGCCTGCGCTCGTGCGAAACTCGATATCGGGCATCTGCTGGCTCCTTGATCCGTTGACGGTCAGCCGGCCCTCAGCCGGCGGCGGCGACATGTTCGCATGGCCGCCGACGCCACGCCGTGCCCGGCTCAGCCGAGGCTCAGCACGTGCGCCCGCGCCGGCTCTATGTGCCCGTCGAGCAGCTCCAGGTAGGTCCGCTCCAGCGCCTGCGGTCCGCGCTCGTGAACCACTTCGAGCCAGGACCCGGTCCACTCGACATAGGGGTGCCAGGCCTCCGCGAGGTGCTGCTCGAACCCGTCGCGACCCCACTCGGCCGAGCGCTTGGCGACGCGATCGGGGGCGAAGAAGAACGTCGGTCGCGGCCCCGGCAGCGAGTCGGGCACCTCGCCCATCCGGTCGTGGTGGGTAGCGCCGACGACGGCGGAGTGGGCGAGGTCATCTCCGTAGTGCGCGTGGACGGCCGCACGCACGCCGGCGTCGCCGGAGATGTCCACGTAGATCGCGCGGCCCGCAGGCAGGCCCGCCGGCTCCGCGTAGTCGAGCACGTGGTCATACACGCCGAGCTCTCGCACGAACGCGGCGCTCCGGGAGGACGTCAGGCCGACGACGTCGATGCCCTCGCGCAGTGAGAGCAGATACGCGAGCGCGCTCGCCGTCTTGCTCGAGGCGCTCGACAGCACGACGGTGTCCGCCCCGAACATGTCCGCCTCGTGAAGGAAGTCGTCGATCAGGTAGGAGGTGAAGAACAGCGGGCGCAGGAGCATCTGGGCGTCCTCGTGCTCGGCGTCGTAGACGGGGTCGGCCTCGACCTGGGCGTAGATGTTGTAGGCGGGCGGCAGCTGAGCGCGATGGGGCGAGGCGTCGAGGAACCCGCGCTCCTCGACACGCGCGGGGGTCACGAGCAGCTCGCTCGACGGCGGCAGGTAGCCGAACACGCGCGTCCCGACCGCGAGCGCGGCGTGGCGACTCTCGAGGACCGAGGCGAATCCCCACATCGGAATGCGCCCCCACCCCTCCTCGGCCGGGAAGAAGCTCCAGTAGGACATCGCCTCGCCGAACATCGCGTAGGTGATGTTGTTCGAGGTCATCCCGAAGCGCTCGACCGCCAGCAGCGCCTGGCCGTCCTGCGGCTCCAACGCTTCGCCCTGCTCGAAGCGGCAGCGATGCAGATCGTCCTTGGCGACGAGGAAGTCCACCCGCCGCCACCATATCCGTGGCGAAGGGCGGGCCGCAGTGATCCACGAAGATGCTGTATACGTCATACGGGCGTATGCCAAGGACGGAACGTGCGGGTGACATGGACGACGGGGCGCTGCTGGAGCTGCTCGGCGACGTCTGCGGCCTGCTCGACATCGTCGAGCTGCGCTGGGGGCTGCTCGCCTCACTCCATCGCGTGCTGCCCTCCGACTACGTCTCGCTCAACGACGTCGGGCCGACCCCGGACAAGGTCGTCTCGATCATGCAGCCGGACGTGCCCGAGATGCTCGTGCGCTGGACCTGGTATGCGCGCGAAAACCCGCTTCTGCGCCACCACAGGCGCACGCTCGACGGGCGCGCCTACCGCTTCTCCGACGTGATCAGCACCGAGGAGCTCCACGCCCTGGCGCTCTACCGGCAGGTCTACGCACCGCTCGGGGTCGAGTACCAGCTCGCGTTCACGCTCCCGGCGAACGCCGATCGCGTGCTCGCGATCGCGCTCAGCCGCGGCGGCCGCGACTACTCCGACGCCGAGCGCGACTTCGCCAACCGCGCGCGGCCGTTTCTGATCCAGGCCTACCTCAACGCGATCGCCTACGAGTCGCTGCGAAGCAGGCGCGCGGGCCTCGCTGCGGCGCCAGACCTGCGCACGCTTACCGCCGCAGGGCTCACGAGGCGGGAGGCCGAGGTCGTGCGCCTGCTGGCGCTGGGGCGCTCCAACCAGCACATCGCCAAAGAGCTCAACATCAGCGACCGCACGGTCGGAAAGCACCTCGAGCACAGCTTCCGCAAGCTCGGCGTGGAGGACCGCTCGAGCGCCGCGGCGCACGTGTGGGCGCTCGCCGAGCAGGCAGCGCGCGAGCGGCGCGAGCTCACCGCGGCCTCCAGGCGCGCCGGCGCCGATGACACCGCCGCCGCCCAGCGCCCGCGGGGAGAGGCGAGCCCCGCCAACGGCTCGCCCGCTGCTCGCCCCGAGGATCCTCGCGAGCACGTGCGCGTGCCGGTCCGGCGCAGGCCCTAGCACGCGTCTCAGGCAATTGGCCACGGGCTCGCCGTGACCCGCCAGGGCTACGCTAGACGCAGCTCCGCGAGCGCCGCGGCGGCAGCGCCCGCGCCGCACATCCCGTGCACGCCGCCGCCGGGCGGCGTGGAGGAGGAGCAGAGGTAGACGCCCGGCAGCGGCACGCGATACGGGTGCGTGCTGAGGACGGGTCGCTGCAGCGTCTGGCGCAGGGTCGCGGCGCCGCCGTTGATGTCGCCGCCGACGTAGTTCGGGTCGTAACGCTCCGTCTCCGCCGCCGTGAGCGTCTTGCGGGCGAGCACGAGGTCGCGGAATCCCGGCGCGAAGCGCTCGATCTGAGCCTCGATGCGCTCGCTCATGTCGAACGACGAGCCCGACGGCACGTGGCAGTAGGCATAGAACGAATGGGCGCCCGCGGGCGCGCGCGCCTCGTCGATCACAGAGGGCTGCACCGCGATGCAGAACGGTCTTGCCGGGTGGAGCCCGGCCGCCACCTCGGCCTCGCTGTGCGCGATCTCCTCGAGCGTGCCGCCGACGTGGATCGTGGGCGTCCGCGTGCAGACCTCGGCCGTCCACGGGGCCGGCCCCGAGAGCGCCCAGTCGACCTTGCACACGCCGGGCCCGTAGCGGAAGCGCCGCAGGGCCCTCGCGTAGCGCTCGGGCAGCTGCCCGCCCGCGATGCCCAGCAGCCCGCGCGGCGAGACGTCCAGCAGCGTCGCGCGCGCGGGCGGGAGGTCCTGCAGCGATCCGATCCAGCGACCGGTTCGCAGCTCGCCGCCGGCGGCGGCGATGCTCGCGACGAGCGCGTCGGTGACGCGCGCGCTCCCGCCGCGCACGACGGGCCAGCCCACATGGTGCCCGAGCAGCGCGAGCAGCAACGAGTACGCGCCTGTGCCCGCGGCGGTCAGGGGGCGCATCGCGTGGGCTCCCATGCCGGCGATCAGCGCGCGCGCGCGGACGCCGCGAAAGGCGCGCGCGAGCGTGCTCACGGGCGCCAGGCCGAGCGCTCCGAAGCGGGCCATCGCCAGCGGGTGCCTGGGCACCGCCAGCAGCGGCGCGAGCGTAGAGTCAACGATCGCCTCTGCGTCCCGCACGAGCCGGCCGAACACGCGCCTGTAGGCGTTCGCGTCGCGGCCCAGCGAGCTCGCGGTGTCCTCGACCGAGCGCAGCGCGGCCGCCGCGCTACCGTCCTCGAGGGGGTGCGCCACCGACACGGCTGGGGTCAGCAGCGAGACCGCCTCGAGGCCGGCTCCGGCGAAGAACGGCGAGGCCGCGAGCAGCGGGTGCACCGTCGCGCAGACGTCGTGCAGGAAGCCCGGCAGCGTGAGCTCCTCGCTGCGGCAGCCGCCGCCCGGGGTGGCGCCACCCTCGTAGACCGCGACCGAAAGGCCGGCTCGCGCGAGCGTGAGCGCGGCGGCGAGGCCGTTCGGGCCCGAGCCGACGACGATCGCCTCGGGCGCGCTCGGAGCCGAGCGCACGCCGGCGGCGCTCACAGCTCGAGCGCGGCCCCCTGCGCCGCTACTCCGACGCCCGGATGCTGCTCACACTCGCACGCGAGGGCGTCCAGCATGGCGTCGGTGCGATCGGGCCGGTGGTGGAAGAGGAGCACCGAGCGCGCCCCCGCGCGCCTTCCGAGCTCGATCGGGTAGCGCGTCACGGAGTGACCGTAACGCGCGTCGGAAGCAAGCTCCGGCGGCATGATCTGGGCGTCGTGGATGAGCAGGTCGGCGTCCCCTGCCAGCTCGAGCGCGGCGGGGTGGTACTCCCCCCAGCCGTCCTCGCCGTCGCCGAGCGCGGTGGGGCAGTGGTCGGGTATGTAGGCCAGCGTCCTGCGTCCGTCGCTGATCCGGTAGCCGAACGTGCGCCCGCCCTTGTGCGGAACCTCGCGCGCGAGCACGGTGAAGCCCTCGATCGTGTGCTCGCCGGGTGCGAGCGTGTCGAACGACCAGGCGCCGCGCAGCTGGCGAGGACCCATCGGGAAGTGCGGCGGGGACATCGCGCGCGAGAGCACCTCGACCGCATCCGCGCCGTCGGGCTGCTCGGGCAGCAGCAGCCGCGTGCTCGCGTCCGGGCGGTCGGCGCCGTGAAAGAAGGGCAGGCCCGTGAAGTGATCCCAGTGCAGGTGCGTCAGCACGATCGCGCCCGCGAACGCGTGGGAGCCGAGCAGCTCCCCGACCGTGCGGATTCCCGTGCCGGCGTCGAGAATCAGCGTCGGGCGCTCGCCGTCGCGGGCGAGCGCCACGCACGAGGTGTGACCGCCGTAGCGAACGAACTCGCCACCTGGTGCGGGCGTGGACCCGCGCACGCCGCAGAGGTGGACCCGCACCGCGGAGACCTTACCGTCTGCTCACGCGGGTCGCTCGACCTCGGTCACGGGTCTGCGTGTCGCGTCCTCGCTGCTGAGCGCGTCCTCGCTGCCGGGCGCGTCCTCGCTGCCGGGCGAAACCTCGCTGCCGGGCGAAACCTCGCTGCCGGGCGTGCCCGCGCTGCGGGGCGCATCGCCGCCGCGTGTCGCTTGCGCGTGGGTGAGCCCGCCCGGACCGCTGATCGTCCACACGGTGAGCTTCTTCTCGCGCCCGCGGATCGCGACCTCGCCCACCTCCACGAGATCCTCGGCGCCTGCGGTGAGCCGGTCGCGGGTGGTCGAGGAGATGAAGAGCATCGCTTCGCTGTCCTTGGTCAGCCCCTCAAGGCGGGAGGCGGTGTTGGTCGTGTCGCCGATCGCGGTGTACTCGACGCGTTGCTCGGAGCCGACGTTGCCCGCCATCACCGTGCCGCTGTTGAGCCCCACGCCCATTTCGAAGCTGCGGTCGAAGCCTTGCTCGGCCAGCCAGGCGTTGAAGCTCCGCAGCCGCGGGCCGATCATCTCGCGCGCAGCCACGAGTGCGCGATCGGCGTGGTCCTGCTGCTCCAGCGGCGCTCCGAAGACGGCCATGATGCCGTCGCCCATGTAGGCGATCAGGGTGCCGCGCGCCGCGAGGATCGCCTCGGTCATCTCGTTGAGGTAGTAGTTGACGACCTCGATCACGCGCGCCGCGGGCTGGGTCTCGGAGAAGCTCGTGAAGCCGCGTAGGTCCGAGAACAGGACGGTGCAATCGCGCTCCACGCCGCCGAGGCGCAGGTTCTCGTCGGCGCTCGCGAGCACCTCCTCGACGACATCGGAGGGAACGAAGCGCGCGAACACGTTGCGGACGCGCTCGCGCTCGATCGTCTCGCCGATGTAGAGCACGACCAGGGTGCCGACGGTGCCGAGCGCGAGGGCGAGAACCGGATAGACGTAGCTCACGATCCGCCCGCTGTCGAAGGCGACCTGTACGCCGATCGTGAAGACGACGAGCAGCGCTGTCGCGTCGAGCAGCGAGCGCCAGCGGCGCACGCGCAGGCTCCCGAGCGGCACGGCCGCCCCGAGCAGCGCGATCATCAGCACGTCGACCCAGCCGGGCGCGTTGCGCAGCGGGACGCCTTCGAGCAGCGTCGCGGCGGCGTTCGCCCACACTTCCGGCCCCGGCATGACGGCGCTCGTCGGCGTCGCGTGGATGTCCTGCAGTATCGGCGCGGCGGCGCCGACGATCACGAGCTTGCCCTTGAACAGTCCCTTCGGGAACGCGCCGCGCAGGACTTTCGCGAAGGAGATCCGTTCGAAGCTTTCGTCGGGGCCGACGTAGTCGATCGGCAGCGTTTCGCCTTCGAACGTCGACGCGCCGTAGTGCTTGCCCGACATTACTTCGGCGGCGACCACGGGGAAGGTGCCGAGCCGGTTGTACTGGCGAGCGAACCGTCGCACCGAGCCGTCGCTGTCGGTCGTCAGCCGAACCGCTGCCGCGCGCGCGCCGATTTCATGCAGCAGCGGTTCGCCGCCGAATATCGCCGTCCCGCCGAGCGGGGTCACGTCGACCGTCGCGAGCACGGTCTTCCCGCTCGCGCGCGCAACCGCTTCGACCAGCTGGCTGTCTTCCCTGCTGTTCGTCTGATGCGTGAATTCGATGTCCACCGCGATCGTCTTGGCGCCGGCGCGGCGCAGGTTGTCGATCACGGTCGCGTCGTAGCTGCGCGGAAACGGGAACTGCGCGTGCAAGCCGCGCTGTTCCAGTTCGAAGAACGTCGCCGTGTCGATCGCGACGAAGACGATGTCCCGGGGCGTGTGACGGCGTCCCCGGATCGAGAAGCGGGCGTCGATCGTCTGCAGTTCGCTGCGCCCGAGCAGGTGCGTGGCGTAGGAGGCCACGCCGATCCCGCCGGCCAGCGCCGCCACCGCCACGAGCGAGGCAATCTTGCGACGTTGTATGCGCGTCCTGCCCATCTGCTGCCTTGGATCCCCTGCGGGCGGGGCGCCGATGCTAGCCGACGCGGGGCGATCACCTCCGCGCAAACGCCCGCAAGCGCCTCGCGGGAAGGCCAACCGCGGCCCGATCGGACCCCCAACTGGCGACGGAGGTGGCGCGGCGCGCTAAACTCGGCGCGGTTGGGGGCCACACCGCAGCGGGATTTGCGCGTGGCGGTCTGGGGGGAACTGAAAAAGGACGATGTGCATGCCCGCACCGGGCATCGAAACTGCAACGGAAGCGGTTGATGGGGAGGCGGCGGCAAGGTTCGCGCCGCCGCATCTGGCTCTGCGCGCCCTGATGGCGCTCGCCCTGCTCTCGCTCGCCGCCGGCCTCGTGCTCCACGAGACCCTCGGTGTGGGCGGCCAGCCGGGGTCCCCGGCACCGGCCCGCACAGCCGCGCGGGCCGGTCTGGCGTCGCTGCCGCTGTCGGCGCGCGCGTCGGTTTCGGCGGTGCTGGGCGGTCAGGAGCCTGCCTACCGCGTGCAGCCCGGCGCCTTCGGCTACCGGGCGCTCAACCCCGCGCAGCGACTGCGGCTCGCGTTCGGGCGCTCGGGCGCGACGGTTCGCTCCGGCGCACTCGCGATCGGCCTGCAGCTGCGCGCCGTCGGCTACGGACGCGCGCTCTCGCCCGTCGCGGGGGCGAGCCCGCGCGCCCGCGCCAACCGCGTCGTCTACGCGCACCGCGGCGTGCGCGAGTGGTACCTCAACGGACCCCTCGGCCTCGAGCAGGGCTTCACGCTCGCGGCGGCGCCCGCGCAGCTGCCGAATGCCGCCGCGAGCACGCTGACCCTGTCGCTCGCGATCTCCGGCGGCGCCCGCGCCGAGCTCGAGCCCGGCGGGGCGGGGATCACGCTGAGCCGGCCCGGGGCGCCGTCGCTGAGCTACGACCAGCTCTCGGCCACCGACGCGCGCGGCCGCTCGCTGCGCTCCTGGATCGGCATGCGCGCGGGTCTGCTGCTGCTGCACGTCGACGCCGCCGGCGCTCTCTATCCGCTGCGGATCGACCCGCTCATCCAGCAGGCCAAGCTCGTCAGCGGCGAAACCACCGGCACCGGTCGCTTCGCCCTCAGCGTCGCCCTGTCGGCCGACGGGGCCACAGCGCTGATCGGCGAACCGCGCGAGAGCAACGAAATCGGCGCCGCGTGGGTGTTCACGCGCTCGGGCTCCACGTGGACCGAGCAGGCGAAACTGAAGGGCAGCGAAAAGCTCGGCGGCTTCTTCGGGCGCAACGTGGCGCTCTCCGGCGACGGCAACACGGCGCTCGTGGGCGAACCCGGGCGGGGTGGCAACATCGGGGCGGCCTGGTTCTTCTCGCGCAGCGGGTCGAGCTGGAGCTCCGCGATGGTCCAGGGGGGCGGCGAGGAAGGCGCAGGCCAGTTCGGTGCCCGGGCGGCGCTCTCATTCGAAGGTCACACGGCGATCATCGGCGGCTTCACCGACAACGGCGGCGGGCTGTCGCGCTCCGGGGCGGTGTGGGTCTTCACCGGCTCGGGCACGAGCTGGACGCAGCGCACCGAGCTGCACGGCAAAGAAGAAAACGGTGCGTTCGGCCGCTCGGTCGCGCTGTCCGCCGACGGCGGCACCGCGCTGATCGGCGCCCCGCACGACGGCGGCCGCGTCGGCGCCGCCTTCGTCTTCACGGGCTCGGGCGCGAGCTGGAGCGAACAGGCCCAGCTGCACGGCGCCGGCGAGGTCGGCAAAGGCGAATTCGGGCAGGGCGCAGCGCTCTCCGAACACGGCGACACCGCGCTGATCGGCGGCTGCGAAGACGACGAACGGATTGGAGCGGCGTGGGTGTTCACGCGCTCGGGGACGCTGTGGACGCAGCAGGGCTCGAAGCTCACGCCAAGCGATGAGACCGGCGCCGGCAAGTTCGGCTCTGCGCTAGCGCTCACGGCGAACGGCAACACCGCGCTGATCGGTGGCGAGACGGACGGCTCCGGCCTCGGCGCGGCGTGGGTGTTCGACCGTTTCGGAACCGTGTGGGACCAGCAGGAGCCGAAGCTGCTCGGCGCGGGTGAGGGCGGCTCGGGACGCTTCGGCGGCGGCGTCGCGATCTCATCGACCGGGGGCGATGCGCTGATCGGGGGCTACGAAGACACCGGAGCGCTCGGAGCGGCGTGGGCGTTCGTCGCGAGCGCGCCGACCGTGACGAGCATCGAACCGCGCCAGGGCCCGGAAGCGGGCGGAACGAACGTCACGATCACCGGCAGCGGCTTCGAGGAACCGGCCACGGTGAGCTTCGGGTCCAACCCGGCGACCGACGTCGAAGTTCTCTCCCCGACCGAAATCCGCGCGCGCGCGCCGGCCGGCTCGGGCAAGGTCGTCGTGACGGTAACGACGGGCGAAGGCACGGGCGCAACGAGCGCCACTGACCTCTTCACCTACACCGAACCCATCGTTGTGCTCGACGAATCGCACAAAGGGCCCCTCGGGGGCACTAGCGTCGGCGTCAAGCCGGGCGCGGGCGTGCTGCCGTTCGTCACCACCCTGATCCCGCCACCGGTGCTCGCGGTCAGCGGCAACATCGCGCCGGTCTCCGGCACGGTGCTCGTGAAAGTGCCCGGAAGCACGACCTTCGTGCCACTCAGCTCGCTGCGCGACGTGCCCTTCGGCACGATCGTGAACGCGATCGACGGGAGCGTGGTCGTGACGACCGCCCAACCTCATGGCGGCACGCAGACGGGCGAGTTCCTGCTCGGCGAGTTCATCCTCGACCAGGGCCACAACGGCGTGGTCGTGGCGAAGCTCACGGGCGGCAACTACGGCGTCTGTCCCAAGCCTCGCAAGCGCCGCCACCACGCCCACGCGAGCTCCTCGCGCGGCAAGCACGTCGTTCGCAAACTGTGGTCCAACGCGCACGGCAGCTTCGCGACCCGGGGAAGCTACGCGGTCGGCGCGGTGCAGGGCACCGAATGGCTCACCGAGGACCTCTGCGAAGGGACCCTGATACGGGTCAGGCGCGACAAGGTGAAGGTCACCGACCTCGTGCACCACCGCATCCACATCGTGCTCGCCGGCCACCAGTACCTCGTCCGCATATAGCGCCTCCCGCGCGCGGCGCTCGCGATCGCCTCGCACGCCCGCCGGCGCCCGCCGTTCAGCCGCAGCCGGTGATCCCACCGTCGAGCGGTATCACCGCGCCGGTCAGGTAGGAGCCCGCGCGAGAGGCGAGGAACAGCGTCAGCCCGACGACGTCGTCGGGCCGCCCGATCCGCCCGAGCGGGACGCTCTGCTCGATCGTCCCGCGCGTCTCGGGATGATCCAGGGCGAAGGCCATCATCTTGCTCTCGAACGGACCCGGCGCGATCGCGTTCACGGCGATCCGCTCCGCGGCCAGGCGCTTGGCGAGGTGGCGGGTGAGCATGTGCACCGCGGCCTTGCTCGCGCTGTAGCTGTAGTTCTCCATCGAGGGCACGCGCAGGCCGTCGATCGAGCCGATGTTGATCACGCGCGCCGGGTCCTCCTCGCTCGCCGCGGCGCGCAGGGCCGGTAGCAGCGCGACCGTGAGATGGAAGACGCCCTCGACGTTCGTGTGCACGACCTTCTCCCATCCGGCCGCCGGGAACTCCTCCAGCGGGGCTCCCCAGGTCGCACCGGCGTTGTTGACGAGGATGTTCAGGGACGGGAAACGCTCGGCGGCCGCGGCGGCGAGCTCGGCCGCGCCCTCGGGGCTCGAGACGTCGCCGGGAATCGCCTCGCAGTCGCCCTGCTCGGCCAGGCGCCGGCCGGCCTCGCGGACGTCCGCGCCCCTGCGTGAGGAGACGATCACCCGCGCCCCCGCCTCCACGAGGCCGCCTGCGATCATCAGGCCGATCCCGCGCGAGCCGCCCGTCACCAGCGCGGTCTTGCCCGAGACGTCGAACAGTTCGCCCACGCCGCGGTCCCGCTAGTCGGCGAACTCCGCCGCGCGCTTCTCCAGGAAAGCGCCGACAGCCTCCGGCACGGCGCGCCCGAACGTGGCCATGATCTGCTGGCGGTCCTCATACTCCACGGCCGCCTGCTCGGAGGGGATCTCGAGCGCCGTCCACATCCCGCGCTTGGTCAGCTGCACACCCCACGGCGCCAGCGAGGCGATCTGCCGGGCCCCTGCGAGCGCGCGCTCGCCGAGGCCGCCGTCGGCGACGACGTCGGCGACGAGCCCGACCCTCAAGGCCTCTTCGGCGTCGAGGCGCCTGCCGGTGAGCATCAGCTCGTGAGAGCGCGAGGCGCCGATCAGCCGCGGCAGCAGCCAGCTCGTGCCCATGTCGCAGTTAGACACGCCGATGTTGATGAACGCGACGCGGAAGACCGCCTCCGGGGCGGCGTAGCGGATGTCGCAGGCGAGCGCGAGCGAGAGCCCGAAGCCGGCCGCGGGGCCGTTGACGGCGGCGATCACGGGCTGCGGCAGCGCGCGCAGCGCGAGCACCAGCGTCGACATGTGCTGCTGGTTGGCGAGGCGGTCGCGCGGCTCGTCGCTGCCGTCGTTGCCGGGGGCCGCGCCGTAGCCGCGCAGATCCAGCCCGGCGCAGAAGCCGCGGCCCGCGCCGGTTAGCACCACCGCGCGGCAGGAGCGATCGATCGTGATCCTGCGCAGCTCCTCGTGCAGCGCCTCGCACAGCTCCGAGGTCATCGCGTTGAGCTGCTCGGGACGGTTGAGGGTCAGGCGCCGGACGTGCGGCTCGGGTTCATCGACCAGCAGGGGCGTGTCGGCCATCGGCGGATCCTATTGCGCGCCTCGGCGCGCCTCGATCGCGCGGTGGTGAAAGCGCGCGTGCGCGGCGGGTATCGCGCGGCGGGTATGTGACACTGGCGCGCGTGCACGCGGAGCGAACAAGGGTGGCGGTTGTCGGGCACGTCGAGTGGGTGCAGTTCGCACACGTGCAGCACGTTCCCGTGGCGGGCGAGGTCGTCCACGCCGAGGATCCCTTCGAGGAGCCGGCGGGAGGAGGAGGCGTGGCGGCCGTGCAGCTCGCGCGACTTGCCGGCGGCGCCCGCCTGTTCACCGCGCTCGGCCGCGACGAGCACGGAGAGCGCTCGTTCGGGCGCCTGGCCGAGCTCGGCGTGAGCGTTCACGCCGAGCGGCTCGATCAGCCCTCCCGCCGTGCCGTGACGCTGATCGACGTCGCGGGCGAGCGCACGATCACGACGCTCGGGCTTCGGCTCGAGCCGCACGGCGACTCGGCCGAGCTCGACTGGCAGAGCCTCGCGGGTCTCGATGGCGTGTACTTCACCGCCGGCGACCTGCCGGCGCTGCAGGCCGCGCGCGCCGCCTCGCGCGTGCTCGTCGCGAGCCCCCGCGCCGGCGAGGCCCTCGGTCGCGGCGTGCCGCTCGACGCGCTCGTCCTGAGCGGGGATGACGCGATCGAGGGCGGGGAGGTGGGGCGCGCCCGAGACGACGCCGCGATGCTCGTGATCACCGACGGCGCGCGGGGCGGGCGATTCATCGCGGCGGACGGCGAGCGCGGCGATTGGCAGGCCGAGCCGCTGCCCGGACCCGCTCGCGACGCCTACGGCTGCGGGGACTCCTTCGCAGCCGGGCTGACGTTCGGGCTCGCCCGCGGGATGGACCGCCCGAGCGCGCTGCGCCTGGCGGCGCGTTGCGGGGCGACCTGCCGCGCGGGGCGCGGCCCCTATGGCCGGCAGCTCAGCGCCGAGGACCTCTAATTGGGCGGACCTGAAAGGATGGCCCGATGAGCGGCTTCGAGCAGATCAGCACCGGCGTGCGGGACAACATCCTCACGATCACCCTCAACCGGCCCGCCCGCCTGAACGCGTGGACGCCGACGATGGGCCGCGAGCTGATCGAGGCGTTTGACCTCGCCGACGCCGACGACGACGTGCGCGCGATCATCATCACCGGCGCTGGGCGCGGCTTCTGCGCCGGCGCCGATCTGGCTGCCGGCGGGGAGACGTTCGATCACAGCGCGCTCGTGCAGACGGAGCCCACCCCGCCCACGCCGCGCGACGGTGGCGGCGAGCTCACGCTGCGGATCTTCGAGTCGACCAAGCCGGTGATCGCCGCGATCAATGGCCCGGCCGTCGGCGTGGGGGCGACGATGACGCTCGCGATGGACGTGCGGCTGGCGGCCGAGGACGCGCGCATGGGATTCGTCTTCGCGCGCCGCGGGATCATCCCGGAGGCCTGCTCGAGCTGGTTCCTGCCCCGCGTGGTGGGGATCAGCCGGGCGATGGAATGGGTTGCCACCGGGCGCGTCTTCTCCGCGCAGGAGGCGCTCGAGGGAGGACTCGTGCGTAGCTTGCACCCGGGCGGGGAACTGCTCGACGCGGCGCGCGCGCTCGCGCGCGAGATCGCCGAGAACGCCGCGCCGGTGTCGGTTGCGCTCGCGCGCAGGCTGATGTGGACGATGCTCGGCGCCGAGCACCCGATGATCGCCCACCGCGCCGACTCGCGCGGCATGGTCATCCGCGGTCAGTCCGCCGATGCCGTCGAGGGCATCACCGCCTTCCTCGAGAAGCGTCCCGCCGAGTTCCCCGAACGCGTCAGCGACGGCCTGCCCGACATCATGCCGGGATGGAAGGCGCCGGCTTTCGAGTAGGCCGGTGAGAGGGTCGAGCTTTCAGTAGGTCGGTCGAGCAGGGTCGAGCACGTCGTTCGAGCGGGCGGGGATGGCATGCTCTCGACAGCGGTCGAGAAACGGAGGCTCTCAGATGTCCGAGTACAAGACATTCACCCCCGAGCAGGCGCGCAGCGTTGGCGAGCAGATCGGCATTGACTGGGACGTCGCACCCTTCGACGTCGAGCAGTTCCGGATGGGCATGGACGTCGAGCTCGAGCACGGCTTCGCCGATATGGCGACGAACGTCACCGACGACGATCCGCTCTTCACTGGCAAGATCGCGCTCGCCCACCTAAACGAGTTCCCCGACTACTACACCCGCTTGGAGAAGATGGAGGACGAGGCAAGGCGCGACTGGGCGCGCTGAGCGGCTTCCCGACTTGGCGCTCTAGAACCGCGGCAGCTTCTGTACCAACGACAGGAGCGGGGCGAACAGGTCGCCCCGCTCGAGCACGCGCTCGAGCACGCGCGCGGCCTCGAACGCCAGCGTCTCAGGCTCGCCGGCCGCCAGCGCCGCCTCGATCTCGCTCCAGTCGAGCGGGGTGGAGACGCGGGGACGGTCGCTCGCGCGCAGCGAGTACACGCTTATCGTGGTCTTGCGGGCGTCGTTCTGGCTCCAGTCGATCAACACCCTGCCCGTGCGACGCGCCTTGCTCATGCGCGAGACCACGAGCTCGGGCTCGTCGCGCTCCAGCAACTCGGCGACCGCCTTCGCGAAGGGCTTTGTCTCGGCGTAGGTGATCGCCGCATCGTTCAGCGGCAGGTACACCTGCAAGCCCTTCGCGCCGGACGTCTTCGCGAAGCAGCGCAGACCGAGGTTCTCGAACATCCCCCGCAGGCGCAGCGCCACCCGGCCGCACTCGAGGATCCCCGCCGGCGGACCGGGATCGAGGTCGAACACGAGCGCGGTCGGGCGCTGCGGCGTATCGGCCCGCGCGAGCGGGGCATGCAGCTCGATCGCCGCGAGGTTCGCGAGCCACACGAGCGTCGGCAGGTCTTCGGCGAGCACGTAGTCGATCGGCTTCTGCGAGCTCGCGACGGTCGCGGTCTTGACCCAGTCCGGGCGATGCGCCGGCGCCTGCTTCTGGAAGAACGACTTGCCCTCCACTCCGTCGGGCCAGCGCGTCACGGTCAGCGGCCGGCCCTGCAGGTGGCCGAGCAGCGTCGGCGATACGGCGGCGTAATAGTCGATCAGCGCGCGCTTGTCGAAGCCCGTGTGCGGATAGAGGACCTTGTCGAGGTTCGACAGCACGAGCTCCCTGGCGCCGACGCTTGCGCGCCGTCGCGCGCCGCGTCCCTCGGCGATCCTCAGCTCTTCTCCACGGCGCGCGGCGAGGCTCGCGAGATCCCCCGCCGGGGCCTCGGAGGAGGGCGCCTCGCGCACGACCTCCTCCGGCGCCTTGTCCTCGCGCAGCCCAAGGTAGGTGGGGTGGCGCAGGTTCCCGCCGGCCGTCCACTCGGTGAAGCGCACCTCCACGACCAGGCGCGGATCGCAGTAGACCGCCTCTCGCGGCGGCGCGGCGCCGACGCCGAAGGGCGAGTCCGGGCGCTCCAGCTTCGAGAGCAGGCGCTGCAGATGTTGCAGCTCCTGATCAGCCAACCCGCTTCCTACGCGGCCGACGTAGCGCAGCGAACCGTCGCGCTCGTGGACGCCGAGCAGCAGCGCGCCGATGCTCTCGCGGCGCCGGCCCTTGCCCGGCAGCCAGCCACCGACGACGAACTCCTGGCGGGCCGCGGTCTTGACCTTGATCCAGGCGGCCGTGCGAAGGCCGGGCGTGTACGTCGAGGACAGGCGCTTGGCGACGATCCCCTCGAGCCCCTGCTCGGCGCTCGCCTTCAGCAGAGCCGCGCCACCGGCGAGCAGGTGCTCGGGGGTCTGCCAGCGCTCACCGGCGAGGCCGAGCTCGGACAGCCGCGCGCGGCGCTCGACATAGGGCAGCTCCATCAGCGAATGGCCATCGAGCCAGAGCAGGTCGAAGATCATGTACGTCACCGGCCTCGTGCTCGCCAGGCGCCGCGCCTGCGCCCCCGAGGCGAGGTTCATGCGCCGCTGCAGCGTCTCGAAGCTCGGTCGGTCGCGCTCGTCGAAGGCGACGATCTCGCCGTCGAGGATCGCCTCGTGGGAGCCGAGCACGCGGTTCAGCGCTCCGAGCTCCGGGTAGCGGTCGGTCACCGCCTTGCGGTTGCGGCTCTCGAGCGTCAGCTCGCGCGGTTGCGAGTAGGCGAGCGCGCGCACGCCGTCCCACTTGATCTCGTACGCCCACGAGCCGTCGTCGTCCGGAAGCGTCCCTGCTCGCGCGAGCATCGGCGCGAGATGGCGCGGCATCGGCTCGCGGGTCGGATCGGCGGGGGGATCCATGCGGTGGATCATCCAGTCCCTGGGCTCGTCCCCATCGTCGATCGCGAACAGCGCGTAGCGCCCGCGCGCGCGCTCGCCATGCAGGGCAACCTCCACCTTGCGCGGCTCCCACTTCAGGCACTCGTAGGTCCCGCGGTCCCAGATCGAGATCGTGCCGGCGCCGTACTGGCCCTTCGGGATCTCTCCCGCGAAGTCGAGGTACTCGAGCGGATGGTCCTCGGTCGCCGCCGCGAAGCGGTTCTCTCGCGGCTCCTGCGGCAGGCCCTTCGGGATCGCCCAAGAGGCGAGCACGCCGTCGTGTTCCAGGCGCAGGTCCCAGTGCAGCCTGCGCGCGTGATGCTCGTGGATCACGAAGCGCGGCTGCGCGGCCTGCTCGGCGGCGCCGCCGGCCGCGCCGGCGGCGGGCTCGGGCGTCTGTTGGAAGTTGCGCTTGGCGCTGTAGCGGGCCAGCGGATCCGGCCCTCGGGTGGCGCGCCTGCCGGTCCGGCGGGCCACCTAGCGCTTTGCGGCTGCGCGCGAGGAGTCGGGCTTCTTGGCCGCGCCTTTGGCGGCCGGTTTGCGTGCTGGCTTCTCGGCGGGCGCGCGTTTGGCGCCGTCCCGCGCGGCCTTGACGCCGTCGCCGGAGGGCTTGCCCTCGCGCGCGCGCACCGCCTCCAGGCTCGCCTTCAGCGCGCTCATCAGGTCGGGCGCCGGCTCGGGGGCCTGCTCCGGCGGCGGCTGGATCGCGATCTCCTCGCCCTGGGCCTTACGTTCGATCAGCTCGAGCACCTCCTGGCGGTAGGTGTCGTGGTAGCGCTGCGGTTCGAAGTCCGCCGCCAGCGAGCTCACCAGCTGCTTTGCCATGTCGAGCTCGCGCTTGGTCGTCTTGACCTCGGCCGCCTCGCGCACCTCGTCGATTCGCTCAGGGGGGATCACTTCGTCCGCAAACAGCATCGTCGCCATCCCGAGCGCCTCGCCCATCGGGCGGATCGCCACGAGCTGCTCCTTGGAGCGGATCACCACGCGCGCGATCGCGACCTTGCCCGTCTCGCGCATCGCCTCCAGCAGCAAGCGATAGGGCTTGACACCGCCCGGCCCCGGCGCGAGGTAGTAGGGGTGGTCGTAGTAGACGGGATCGATCTGGTCGAGCTCCACGAAATCCTCGATCTCGATCGTCTTCGTCTTCTGCGGCTCGAGTGCGTCAAGCTCGCCGGGGTCGATCACGACGTAGCGGTCCTTCGCGAGCTCGTACCCCTTCACGATGTCCTCGTAGGGCACCTCCTCGCCGGTCTGCGGGTCGATGCGCTTCTGAACGATGCGCGTTCCGGTCTTGCCCGAGAGCTGGTGAAAGCGCACGCTCTTGCGGTCGAGCGCGCTGTAGAGCTTTACGGGCACGGTGACCATGCCGAAGCTGATCGCTCCGGTCCACATCGCGCGAGGCATACGGCAGTAGTACCACCTTCGAGATCGCTGAACCAACCCTGCAAACCGACTCGCGTCGGGATCGGCGAGACTGTCGCGGTGTCCGGCGCGGGCCTCCAGGATCGTCCCGTCGAGCTGCTCCAGCAGCTGCTGCGCTACGACACCACGAACCCGCCCGGCAACGAGGGCGAGTGCCTCGTCTGGATCGCCCGCTTGCTCGAGGAGCTCGGCTGCGAGGTTCGAACGCTCTCCGACGCCAGCGGGCGCCCAAACCTGATCGCGCGTCTGGCCGGTCGCGGCGAGGCCGCGCCGCTGCTGCTGCAGGGGCACGTCGACGTGGTCGCCGCGCGCGGCAGCTGGCGCCACCCGCCGTTCGCCGGCGAGGTCCACGACGGCTACGTCTGGGGACGCGGGGCGCTCGACATGAAGGGCGGCGTCGCGATGATGCTCGCCGCGTTCATGCGCGCCAAGGCCGGCGCGCAGTCGCCGCGGGGCGACGTGATCCTGTGCCTGCTCGCCGACGAGGAGGGCGGCAGCGAGCACGGGGCCGAGTTCCTCGTACGCGAGCATCCCGAGCTGTTCGCCGGCGTGCGCTACTCGATCGGCGAGTTCGGCGGTTTCACGATGTCGCTCGCCGGCCAGCGCTTCTACCCGATCATGGTCGCCGAGAAGCAGGTCTGCTGGACGCTCGCGACGCTGCGCGGCCCCGCCGGCCACGGCTCGATGCCGGTCCGCGGGGGCGCGACGGGACAGCTCGGAGCGCTGCTGCGCGGGCTCGATCGCCGCCGCCTGCCCGTGCACGTCACACCGGTTGTCGCGACGATGGTCGGCGCGATCGCGGATCAGGTGCCCGCTCCGCTCGCGCTGGCGCTGCGCGGCCTGCTCAAACCGGCGCTCACCGACCGGCTGCTCGAAATGTTCGGCGAGCGCGGCCGCGTCTTCGATCCGCTCCTCCACAACACCGCCTCCGTCACCGTCGTGGCCGGCGGCGAGAAGATCAACGTGATACCCGATCAGCTCTCGGTCGAGATCGACTGCCGGCTGCTTCCCGGCTTCGGTCCCGCGGACGTCTTCGCGGAGCTGCGTGACCTCAGCGGGGTCGAGCCCGAGTTCGACGTCGTCCGCTTCGACCAGACCGCCTCCGAGCCCGACCTCGCGATGTTCGACACTCTCGCCGACGCGCTACGCGAGCAGGATCGGAGCGCCGAGCCGATCCCGTTCCTGCTTCCGGGAGCCACCGACGGGCGTTTCTTCGCGCGGCTCGGCATCCAGACCTATGGCTTCCTGCCGATGCAGCTGCCCAACGACATGGCCTTCATGCAGCTCATTCACGCCGAGAACGAGCGCCTGCCCGCCGACGCCGTCGAGTTCGGCACGCGCGCGATCGGGCGCGTGCTCGAGCGCTTCGGCTGAGGGCAGCGGCGCGAGGGGAATACGGCGCGACGGGAGTACGGCGCGGTCGCGGTCGCGCTTGGCCTGAGCCGCGCTACTGCCTGGCTGCCGGCGCGCCGAGGTCGAAGCGCACAGACGTGAGCTCTTCGCAGACGCTCCACAGGCGCTGTGCGACCTGTTCGTCGCGCGCGGCGCGGCTCGGCGTGACGACGTGCGGGTGTCCGCGGAATTCGCCGGGCCCGTCCGGGCCTATATAGCTGCCGCCCGGCACGTCGGGCGCGGTCGCCGCATACAGCGTCGGCAGCGCGCCCATGTCGGCGCTCTGGGCCATGATCGCGTTCGTAAAGCGCATCACGATCCGGTCCAGCGGTGGCGCGGCAGCGGTCTGGAGGTTCGTCGCCGCATAGCCGGGGTGGGCCGCGACGCTCTTGATCGCGGAGCCCGCGGCGCGCAGTCGCCGGTCGAGCTCGAGCGCGAGCATGAGGTCGCCCAGCTTGGACTGGCCGTAGGCGCCCCAGCGGCGGTAGGAGCGCTCGGATTGGAGGTCGTCGAAGTTGATCTTGCCCATCTTGTGGGCGTTTGAGCTCAGCGTCACCACGCGCGCGTCCTCGCGCCCCTCCATCAGCGAGATCAGGCGTCCGGTGAGGGCGAAGTGACCGAGCACGTTGGTGCCGAACTGCAGCTCAAATCCGTCCACGGTCTCGCGTCGCGGCGGAGCCATCACGCCGGCGTTGTTGATCAGCAGGTCAAGGCCGCCCTCGCCGTGCGAGGCGCGAAAGCCGTTCGCGAACTCCTCCACCGAGGCGAGGTTCCCGAGGTCGAGCTCGGCCAGCTCGAGCTCTGCTGCCGGCGCGGCCGCCTCGATCGCCTGCAGCGCTGCCTGCCCCTTCTGCAGGTTTCTGCAGGCGAGCACGACGTGCGCGCCGTGGCGGGCGAGCTCGCGCGCCGTGCTCAAGCCCAGTCCGCTGTTCGCGCCCGTGACGATCGCCGTTCGCCCGCGCTGGGCGGGAATCTGGTCGGCCGTCCACTGCTCGCTCATCGCTCCCCCTTTTTAGTGGTCCTGAGGCACAGCGTATCCGCACTGGGACCCTCGCTCGCGAACAAACTGGCTGGCTGGCCAGTATTATCCGCGAGACCGTTTTGCAGACGACCTCGGGAGGGTTGTGATGGCGACCGTAGGGCGTGACGTCGAGGCACTGGAACTCACCGACCAGGACCTCTGGAAGACGGGGCCGCCGTACGAGGTGTTCAAGCAGATGCGCGGTGGCTGCCCGATCCACTGGACCGAGAGCTTCGAAGAGTTCCCCGAGGAGGCGGGCTTCTGGTCGGTGACGACCGCTGAGGACGTTCACACGGTCAGCCGTGACTGGGAGGCGTACTCCTCGGAACTCGGCGGCGTGATCGCGGCCGGGGGAGGCTTCCCGATCGAGCTCGCGCGGGCGATGTTCATCGGCATGGATCCGCCCAAGCACGACCGGTTGAAGGCGCTGTTCCAGAGGGGCTTTACGCCGAAGCGGATCGCCGATCACGAGGATGCGATCAGGGCGATCGTGGTGGGGGTGCTCGACCGGCTGGACGGCCGCGAGAGTTGC
>Ga0209040_10000053_pt1 | contig 67036 bp, 57 predicted proteins | sample BogFormECP12_OM3_FD_188240 | JGI IMG/M metagenome (GOLD analysis project Ga0209040, IMG submission 188240) | Bog forest soil microbial communities from Calvert Island, British Columbia, Canada - ECP12_OM3 (SPAdes) (version 2) | ecosystem: Environmental > Aquatic > Freshwater > Wetlands > Bog ... | reverse complement strand
CTGTGCCAGTCCCACAGCAGGCCCGCCTGGCCGAGCAGGAAGGACAGCGACGAGCCGAGGGTGAACGAACTGGTGTACCAAGCAGCGGCGCGGGCACGCGTGGCCCCTGCCATCCCATCGGTCAAGGCGCGCAGGCCCGGCATGTACATGCCGGCAAGCGCGATGCCGCCCACTCCCCGCCAGACCAGCGCCGGCAGCAGTCCATCGCTCAGAGCAATGCCGAATGACGACAGCGCGCAAAGAGCGCTGCAGACGAGAAAGATCGTGCGCGCTGGTATGCGGTCGGTTAATGCGACCAGCGGCAGCACGCCTACCATGTAGCCGCCGGACGTCATGCCGGCGAGCCAACCGGCTTCGACGTTACTCAGCGACCAGGTCGCAATGAACTGCGGCAGCAGAGCAGGGACCAGCGAGAAGCTGGCCAAGCCCAGGATCTCAGCCGCGCATACGAACGCGACGAGGCGTGTCTCAGTACGCATCTACCGTGTGCACCGCGTTGCGCATCAGCAGCACCCGATTGCCTCCCTGAGTCAGTCACGCGGCTCGCCAATGCAAACTAGACGACACCCGCGCTAACGCGCAGCAACGATCCGCCCGGCTACTGTCCTTTGCAAGGTGGGGAATTCGCGTCCGCATTCCGACCAGCTTGCTCGAGACGAGATCGCGTTTGAAGTCTATTCGACTATCGGCTCCGCGAAGGTGCGGCCGCTCCAATAACCCCATGACCAGGTGTTCCCAGGGATGTCCGTTCCAACGGATCGAATGCCTAGAGCAGACCGTCTCCTTTCGGCCACAACGCTCCCATGGCGGTCGCTCCGGCCGGAAGCCGATCACCTCCAGAGCGGACATCGTGCCGGCGATGTTCCCCGCCAGAAATGGGCGCGGACTTTGTGAGGTTGTGCTGCTTCGTTCGACCGGATGATCTGGGGGCAAGTGACGCCCGAACGCGACAGCGGCGCATCGAGCAGCTCGCGCCATAGGGACCACAATCATACACGCTAAGCCGGCCGCCGGGGTTACAGCCCCGCGAGATATTCGTTCTCAAATGGTGCAAGACCACCCGACGCGACGTTCAACCCTTGACACCACCGATGGTCAGCCCGGCCGTCATCTTCCCACGAAACACGTAATAGGTCGCGATCGGCGGTAGGGCATAGATGATGGCGGTGGCCATCATGTAGTTCCACGGCGCCACGTCGCTGTTGATGAACTGCGCCAGGGCGACCGGGACGGTCATGCTTTGCTTGTTCGACAGCAGCAGGAACTGGTAGAGATACTCGTTCCATGCCAGCAACAGCGCGTAGGTTCCCACCGCGACCAAGGCGGGAGCCATCAGCGGCAGGTAGATCTTGAGGTAGATCTGCACCGGCGATGCGCCATCGATCCGCGCCGATTCATCGAGTTCCAGCGGGATACTCCGGCCGTATTCCTGAAAGATGAAGATCGCGTAGGGCGTCGCGAAGGTCACCAGGGCGGAGATCACCGACCACGGGTTATTGTTCAGCCCGTAGTGCTGCATGATCAGGTAGAACGGGATTGCCAGAAACGAGGCCGGGATCACGTAGGTCAGCAGCGCGGCATTGGTGATCAGCCAACCGTTGCGGATCCGCATGCGGCCGATCGAGAAGCTCGTCAGCGAACCGATCAACAGCACCAGCAGCGTCACCATCGAGGCGATGTAGACGCTGTTGCCGAACTGATGCCAAAAGTACTCAAGGTACCAATAGCCCTGGGACAGCACGATCCAGAAGCTTTCCGCCGACGGCCGTGCCGGAAACAGGCGGTCAACAGTGTGGTCCGTCGATCGTGCCGCAGACGGCCTTCGGGTATGTCGCGATCGGCCTTCAGTGCCTCGGCCACGGCCTCGGGCTGTGTGCAGAGGTCATCGTCCTTCGGATTGAACGGATCGCCACGACCGAGCAACGGCGCAACATCATGTCCGGCAGCGCTGTATCGCGCGACGAGCTGGCGGCCGAGCACCTGATGCTCCGGCACCAGCACGATCATGCCGCCCGGCCGGCGATGCTCCACGTCCTGGCGGAGGCCCTCGCGGGTGAAGCGGACGGCGATCTCGGTTTTCCCCGTGCCGCCCTGGCCGCCCATCTGTATTTGCGGTCCGGGCACGCCTTCCTGCGGTGGCGCGTAGAATTGCAGCATGGTGCCGGCGAGGTTGGCGTATGCGTCGGCCAGCGTGGCGCTCGGCAGCGGGCGAGGCGGCGCGCAGCGCGGCAGCTCCGGGAGTGACGGATAATCCAATTTCATCGGCACACTTTCAACCTGCGATCCGGCGCGATTCGTTCGCCTTCCGTGGGCCCCTCATGCTTCATGCGCAAGTATCGCATCAGTCTGCTTGCTTGACGCCTCCATCAGTGCGTTCAGACGGCATAATCGATAGACACAGGGGTCAGGTAGAGGGTCCGTTTGAATTTATTTCGAGCGACTTCGTGAATTGAGTTAGGCTCCGCACCATATTCGTGCATGGCTGATCCAAAGAGCCCTAAAGACACGAACCAATTCGCGAGGCTGCTGGCGCAGATCGATGCGCTTCGAGGTCGGGCCGTCCAAGAGTTTGCGAAACAGCTTCCGCCCGTGCGGGGCCAGGAAATCGCGGACATTTTTAAGGATGCCTTGAACAAGCTGAGAGGGCGCAAGAGCTAGGCGCACCCGCCCGCGCCCAAGCCATCAATCGCCTGACCGAGCTGTACGTGAAAGCCGCAAACCGGTGGCCGATATCGGGAACCCGACGCGGGGGCTGTCGCTTTGCGTTACAGACGTGATGATCCGGGTTTGTGAACCGGCTCGGCATTTGATCCTCAATCGGCGCCAAACGTTGTGCAGCGGCGGCTCGGCGCGGAACTGCTGCAGGACACACGTGTAGCACACGTCCGCGTAATCACGGCGCACAGCCGGTCGAATCTGGCAGCACATCTACCGAGGCACGTTTACTGTTATCCTTATCACCTCCAATGGCGCTAGGCGATATCGTAGCCGAAACATCCGACATCGCGTTTCTCAGCCGCAGGGTCTGGCCGTCGATCACGAATGCTGAGCTCGTGTCGGGCTACTGACTGGCGTGCGAGGGGAAAGGTCGCGTGCTTCAGCGATTTGCATCAACCCCAAGTCCAAAAGGCACAAGCGCCGTCTATCGACGCTGCAAGGTCCGCGCACGGAGACCATCGATGCGGCGCAGACCGTCGGAACCTCACGTCGCCCACAAATTGCAACATCCACTTCCGTGCGGTGACCTAATCTGACCGCCGGCCCCTCCTGAACTTCGGCGACGCCTCTTTGCGTCCGGTCGTCAATACCAAGAAAGTACTGCGAGTGCGACCGCGCAGATAGCGAGAAATACAATGAGCCGGTCCATGGGCTTCACGGCACACCTACGTGATGGGATGGAGTAGTGCTCCGACGGCATCCTGTCGCTTCGATGGCGCTACAACTACGGGGTTTGCACGAATGGTACCGACAGCTTGGATGATCGTGAGTATAGAAAGAGAATAGCCAGAGACAATGGCGACGAATCGCGGCCGACTATCACTACTGTGCGCGCAACACGTCGCTCACCCAGTGCAGGTACCATCTGTGCGATCACCTGCGGATCGCCGCGCTGCTCGCCAGCCATCACCGGCACAGGATCGCCCGGTATGGCTCCCGCAGGCAGAATTACGGTACGCTGACCAGCAGCGTCAGCATGATCTGCGCAATGCGCGTGGCGCACTACTTCGTCATCTCCATGCCCTGAACCCGGATCATGCCGTCCGGCACCGGCCGGAAGCCGTTCAGCTTCGCTGTCATCGCCACGATGTCGCGGGGACTGTACAGGTACGTGACCGGCAGATCGCGACGCGATGGTATCCGGCTCGGATCGCCACGCCAGCACCTGGCAGCACAGCGTGCATATACCGAGGGCCGATGCTCTGACGCTCGATCATGCCTACAAGGCGATGGCATGGCTGGGTGAGGACATCGGGGCCAGGCAAGCCAGCCAGACACGCTGCCACCCCTCAAGCAACCTTCGAACGCTATATGACCGCGTTGCGATCGCTTTTATTGATCTGCTGCGCCTTCGATGCCCTCGTTTACGGCGTGAGCGAATTTGCCCAGGTTTGGTTAGTCCGCCGGCGCGCCGATATTGTCACCTAAAGGTGAACCGTCCGGTCGCCGCTACGGCACGGTGCTTGTTGGCATGCCAGAGCAGATCCTGTTTCCGCTGAGACCAAGGGTCCCAAGCGGCTCGCGGCAGGAATCCGGGCGCCCCGGGCATTCAATGGTCTGATCGCCAGATCGAGGTCCTGATGAACGGTCACCAAGGACGCCCTTGGAACGGTTGACCGACCCAAACCTGCCCTGCCACCTCTGCCGCGGTTACCATGGTCCAGCCTCTGAACCATTCCGCTCACGCATATCCCTATACATCCGACCGCCCGTCGAAAACCGGAGAGCCGACGCAATATGTGGCATCGGCGACCCGATGAGATCTAGAGCAGATCCAACTCCCGTCGTCCGGCAAGCTCGGCTCGAATACAGGAAGGGATACTGACATGGTCAAAACTCGAAGTTCTGCCGCAGTCATCACTATGATGTTGTCGGTTGGACTATACAGCCAAGCGTGGGCAAGTGGTGCGGATCCGCTTTCTGCACCGACGACACGAGTCGCATTCCTTGATTCGCACGAGTCAACAGCCGGCCAGTCGGTCTTCACGTCGAGGGGTCCTGCCTTCGTTACTGGTCATCTCGGCTCTATGGAAACCACCACGCTCCCCGGCAATGGCGGAGAAGGTTTGCTCATGAACAACGGCAACGGCACGAGTACGCTAATCGTACCGGGTGGTATACCGCAGACGGTTGCGACGCCACGATGAGCGGGTGGGCATGACGTCCGTGCTGGCTCGATTGACTGCATCGGTGAGTGCGCGGCCCATTGAACCTGCACGGATTGCCTACTCTCGCCAGGTCCTTCGTCACGATGGCACGCATTGCAATGCGCCTTGTCGCCGAGAGACACATCGAACTTCGACGATAGCGGGCTCATATCCACCAACGATTCGTAGCTGCGCTGAGTTGAACGGGGCGGGTGGTCGGCCGGCGCAGGTCCAGGCTGATTGCAAAGCGTCTCAACGCCCTTCGGCCATGCGATTGCAAACCGACAGGCAACCAGAATACGGAAGTCTCCCCGGATCTCGGCATATGGGTCGCGTCCGCATGCGCCGCCAGCATCTCCTGATCACCACTGCGAATGGGCGTTTCGCGCAGTTCAGCACCATTTCAGAGGTCCACCGCCAAGCAGGGATAGCCGCCATGAACCGGTGCGTCGCAGTCGTCTTCGGCGTTGTCTTGGTTGCTCGGGCAACGACCGCAAGTGGCCAGGAACAGAATCCACAGCTGCCGGGGATAGGTCAAGTGACCGCACCTGGACTGACCGGGATTGTGTCAGGACGAGACGACCGACAATCGCGCCCGCTGTTCACACTGGGTGGGCTGGGTGTCCGCGTCTGGGCCCCGTTGGAGCCGCATTACAACGCGGAGGCAAACAGGAACCTGGCGGGGGAGAGCATCGGGGGTGCGGGATAGTTTCGCAGCAGAACTGCAACCGAATAGGAGATTCTGATGTCGCAGACTATGTCCATGAAGACAGCCAACATTCCGGACACCAGGCTGAACCCCTCACGTGTTGCTCTCGGAACCTGGGCCATCGGCGGATGGATGTGGGGCGGCACTGATGACGCCCAGGCAATCGCCACAATCAAATCCGCGCTCGACCGCGGCATCACCCTGATCGACACGGCCCCGGCCTATGGCTTCGGCCATGCGGAAGAGTTGGTGGGACAGGCCCTGGCTGAAGCCGGAGCGCGAGACAAGGTCTGCATCGCCACGAAGGTCGGGTTGGACTGGAACGAAGGCAAAGTGTTCCGAAGCGCCAGCCGCGCCCGCATCCGCAAGGAGGTCGAGGATTCGTTGCGGCGCCTGCGGACCGATGTCATTGACATCTACCAGGTGCACTGGCCGGATCCGAAGACGCCGATCGAGGAGACCGCTGAGGCAATGCTCGGGCTCTATCGCGCGGGAAAGATTCGCGCGATCGGCGTGAGCAACTTCAGCGTCGCGCAGATGGAGGCTTTCCGCGGTATCGCCCCGCTGCACACGGTTCAGCCGCCGTACAATCTGTTCGAGCGTGACGCCGAGACTGACATCCTGCCTCACTGCCGCAGCAACGGCATTGCCACACTGGCCTATGGCCCGTTGTGTCGCGGACTGCTCGCCGGGCGGATCACGCGGGACACACGCTTCACCGGCGACGATATTCGCCGACAGGATCCGAAGTTCCAGGCGCCGCGGCTGAACCAGTACATCGCCGCTGTAGAGCAGCTCGATCGTTTTGCGCAGGAGAATTTCGGAAAGCGGGTGATCCATCTGGCGATGCGGTGGGTGCTGGACCGCGATGGGATCGGATTCGCCCTATGGGGCGCACGCCGGCCGGATCAACTCGATGCCGTCCGCGAGATCGAAGGCTGGAAGATCGATGACTCCGCCATGCGCGAGATCGATTACATCGTCGCTTCCTGCGTCAAGCAACCTGTGGGCCCTGAATTCATGGCTCCGCCCGATCGGCTGGCTGCCTGATACACGGCGAAGGTGCAAACCATTGGGCAGGAACCACGACGTGGGAACAGTACTCTGCGTTCTTTATGACGATCCGCGAGAGGGCCATCCCCTTGCCTATGTGAGGGACGGCATACCGCGTATCGAGCTCTACGCCGACGGGCGGACCACCCCGTCGCCTGCTGTGATCGACTTCACGCCAGGCGAACTCGTGGGCGACGCTACAGGCGCCCTCGGCCTCCGCAAATTCCTGGCAGCGCGTGGCCATTCGATGACCATTCTGTCGGATCAGGACGAGTTGGCGTCTAGGTTCGATCAGGAATTGCCAGAGGCGGAAATCGTCATCTCTCAGGCCTGCTGGCCGGCACGTCTAACCGCGGAGAGAATTGCCACTGCGCACAAACTCCGGCTGGTGATCATCGCGGGCGAGGGCGCCGAGGATATCGACCTTGCCGCAGCGGCGGCACATGGCATCTCCGTGGCGGAGATTACTCACTCATCCACCGTCAGCACTGCAGAGTACGCGGTTATGCTGATCCTGTCGTTGATTCATAACGTCGTTCCGTTGGATGTCCCGAGGACCCAGCGGGCCGAACGCATCGCGGACTATGCGCAGCGCGCCTACGATCTGGAGGGAATGCATGTTGGAATTTTTGGCGCGGGCCGCGTCGGTCTTGCAGTACTGAGGCGTCTCCGCCCGTTTGACGTGCGGCTGCACTACACGGATCCCAAAAGGCTCCCACTGCCAGTGGAAGACGATCTGCGTATCATGCATCATCCGACTTGCGCGGCAATGGTACCGATATGCGACGTGGTGTCCATCCATGCTCCGCTGCGGGTGGCAACCGCAGGATTATTCGGTGTCGACATGGTCGCGCGGATGAAACGAGGAGCCTATCTCATCAATACGGCACGTAGCGAAATTTGCGGCCCAGAAGCCATCGGTCGCGCCTTGGAGACTGGCCAACTCGCAGGTTATGCGACGGACACGCAGTTACTGCGAGATGCATCCGTGCGCATCGCGGGATCGACCTTGTCCGCGCAGGCCCGTTATGCCGCCGGTGTCCGCGAGGTGCTGGAATGCTGGTTTGACGATGTGCCGATACCGAGCGACTACCTCATCGTCAATCACAGCAGGCTGACGGGACTCGGTGCGCGCTCCTATGGGATTAGGTGATGACCAGGACGCCGATCGGCTGGCAGGAGCGTGCGCTCGGACAGCAGCGTCTCGTGTCAGAGCACACGTTGAGCCAGGCCTAGACTCCTGTGGCGGTTGCCCGCACCGTCCCACGCAGCCAGCGATGGCCGGGATCATTGTCGAGCCGGCGGTGCCAGATCATCGACAGCGCAACCCGCGGCGAAGGAAACGGTAGCGGCCAACGAGATCGGCCGCGACCCGCCACGGCCCCACTGCAAGCGCCTCTGAATCGACCAGCATCAAGATCAGCGAATGTAGCGGTACCCTTGCCGAGACGAAACGCGTGAGACCATTGTCAGCGAGTACATCGTCGATGAAATGCGTGTCGTCGCCACTGGACGTGATGGTGATATGCGGCAGGGCGGCGAACCTTTCGATGGACAGGTCGGCCTCAGTCGTCAGTGAATGGCCATTCGCGAAAATTACCACGTATTCGTCTTCCATGAGGCCGACGCATTTGAACCGGTCACCCCCGTCAGTCAGCGTGCTCAACGCCAGTTCCACTCCACCGCTGTCAAGCTGGTCAAGCACGTGCAGAGTTCCGCTCGGTCTTACCTCGAGCACCACGGAGGGCGCCAACTTTGCCAGCCTGCGGACCAGTCCTGGGACAATCGCGCGGGCGCCATAATTGTTCGCCGCGATGGTGAAGCTTCGTGAAGCCTGCAATGGATCGAACTCGTCCGATTCCACCGTCACCTGCAATTCCCGTAGCGCGGCATGGACGGGTCCGGCCATGCGCTCCGCCCGCGGAGTCGGAAGCATACCCTCCGGCGTACGCACGAACAGGTCGTCCTTGAGCAGATGCCGCAAACGTCCCAGAGCGTGGCTCACCGCAGGCTGGCTCATCCCGAGTTGCTGGCCGGCCCGCGTAAGGGTCTTCGCCTGCATGATCGCGTCGAAAACCACCAGGAGATTCAGGTCGAACGAATTCCAGCTCATGGATACCCGTCACTGCCATCCAAGCTGCCAAGCCTCTAGCGCCTGACAGCTTATCGTAGCAAGGACATATGGCCAAAGTTGCATCAATCGCAAGTGACCGGCCACGGATGTCGCGCGGCTGGCCACACCCTTGCCGTCAATCCGGCGCGTTCGGGCGGTCGAGATCGGAAGTCTTCGCGGTCAATGCGTGGCCTCCGCGCTCAGCGATTCGTGTCTTCATTGCCCTCTGCAGCTTTTCCAAAGCGCGCACCTCGATTTGCCGCACCCGCTCGCGCGAAATGCCGTATCGCTGCGCCAGGTCTTCGAGCGTGCTTGGACTGTCCTTCAGCCGGCGCTCGACGATGATGTGGCGCTCCCGCTCTCCCAGTGTATTCATTGCGTGCGTGAGAACCATGTTGCGCCCACTCAGTTCCTCGCGCTCATAGCGGCGCGAATCCACCACATGGCGTAGGTGGCCAGACGAAACCCACGATCCGGATCGAACCCCCTCACCGCCTGCGTCATTCCGATGTTGCCCGAGGAGATCAGCTCCCCCGCTGGCAGACCATAGCCCCGATATCCCATAGCAATCTTCGCCACAAGGCGAAGATGTGATGTGACAAGCTTGTGCGCCGCATCGACGTCCTGCTGATCGCGCCACTGCTTCGAGAGCGCGAACTCTTCCTCCGCTGAGAGCATGGGGAACCTGCGAACCTCCTGCAGATACCGCGAGAGGTTACCCTCAGGAGCAAGATTGATGGCGGCAGAGGTCACTGGAAAGCTCCTTGTCGATGCAAAGCGATAGCTGCGTAACACCAGATCCGGCTGCGCTTCGCAAAGCAATGTATACTGCAAATTCGTCCGACGAATGGTGACGCTGCACTCTACGGGTGCGGCGCGATTCCGGTGCGTGGGCAGATGATGCTGCCGCTTCATGACGCCATTAGTACTAAGCATTGGCGCGGCCGACCCGGAGCAACAACTTAGACACCGGTGTGTCCGACCGCTGGAGTAGGCCTTGACCCTGTTCTGTCCAATCCAAATGAGTCATCCGCGTCAACCTGGCGCTTGCTCAAAAGGTGCGACCATGGAAAGCACTCGATTCCGCATATTAGCAATGGCACTGACGTTCGCGCTGCTCGCAGCACCCGCAGCCGCCGTCGCCCAGACCCCGACCCGAGAGGGCAACATATGGGGTTGGCGTGACCACCAACCGACCATGGCGCAGACTCGACAAAGCGAGGAGGCAGCGGGTGTCGCCCCGACACCGGAGCAGAGCGACGCAAGCTCCGCCACTGTCGACCAGCTCTATCGAGAACTACTGCACCGTTCGCCTGATTGACCTGACCTGCTCACGCCAGAGCGTCGCCGCCGCGTCCGCCAGTGACGGTCGCCAACACAGGCGCGGCGTCGCCAGTCACTCGGCTGGCGCCTGCACGTACACCCTCTGTTGGCCGCGGAGCCGTGCACCGACGTGTGACAGGCGATCCATGTAAATGTAGATCACCGGCGTGGTGAACAATGTCAGCACCTGCGACACCACGAGGCCGCCGACCATCGCGTAGCCGAGTGGCTGGCGCAATTCCGATCCGGTGCCGGTTCCCAGCATCAGTGGCAGCCCGCCCAGCAGGGCGCACATGGTCGTCATCAGGATCGGTCGAAAGCGCATCCGGCACGCCTCATGAATGGATTCCTCGGCTGACAGGCCGCGATGCCTCTCTGCCTCCAATGCAAAATCGATCATCATGATTCCGTTCTTCTTGACAATGCCGATCAACAGAATGATCCCGATAATGCCCATGATGTCGAGGCCGAAGCCGAATGTCTGCAAGATCAGCAACGCGCCGAGGCCGGCTGAAGGCAACGTCGAGATGATGGTCAGCGGATGAATGGTGTTCTCGTATAGCATTCCGAGAATGATATAGACTGCGATCAGCGCCGCGAGGATCAGGATGGGTGTGCTGGACAGTGATGACTGGAATGCCTGCGCGTTGCCCTGGAAGCTCGCCTGAATTGTCGGCGGTGCATGCAATGCTGCGAAGGCATTACTTATTGCGGTAACGGCTGGGCCAAGCGGAGCGTTGGCCTTCAGGTTGAAGCTCAGCGTGACTGACGGGAACTGCCCCTGATGGTTGACCGATAGCGGCGTCACTGTCGGCTGCTGAGTGACCAGCTCGCTCAGTGGTACCATGCCGGCGGTCTGCGACTTGACATAGATCCGTTGCAGCGCGTTCGGCCCCAGCTGGAAATTCGGGCTCACCTCCATGATGACAAAGTACTGATTGAGGCTGGTGAAGAGCTGCGATATCGGTCGCTGACCAAATGCGTCGTACAGCACGCCGTCAATGTCCGCCGCCGTGATACCAAGGCGTGACGCCACATCCCGATTGATCGCCAACGTGACCTGCGGCGCGGCGGATTGCTGGTCACTCGTCAGATCGATGACCTGGGGCAGCTTCGATAGTGCGCTCTGAACGACTGGTGCCCACCGATTGAGTTCGGTGAAGTCGACATCGGTCAGGGTGTACTGGTATTGCGTTGCCGTCAGGCGGCCGCCGATGTTGATATCCTGCACCGGCTGCATGAACAAGCGAAGGCCGGTGACACCACTCGTCTCCTGATAGAGACTGGCCAGTACGGCGGATATTGGCGGGCGCTGGCCATTGGGTTTGAGCGCAATGAAAACGCGGCCCTGATTCTCTGTGGATGTGGCTCCGCCCGCGCCGATATAGCCACTGGCCGCGGCGACCGCCGGATCCTTCTGGACCAGAGCCAGCACCTGCTGTTGCAGGGTGGCCATTCCGGCTGGCGACACGTCCTGGGCCGCCTGGGTTACGCCAAGAATGAGCCCGGTGTCCTGCTCAGGAAAGAACCCCTTGGGGATGATGAGGAACAGCCACCCGGTCAGAGCCACTGTTCCCAGCATCACCATGAGTGTGACGAAGCGATGTCGCAGTGCCACGATCAATGCCCGGTCATACACCGCCAGCAAGGCGTCAAAGCACCATTCAAGGCTGCGCGACAGATGACCCTGCTCCTCCCACGGGCGCTCATGCCGCAGCAATCGCGATCCCATCATTGGCGTGAGGGTCAGCGACACTAACGCGGAGACCGCAATCGCGACCGTGACAGTGACAGCGAACTCCTGGAACATTCGGCCGACCATACCGCTCATCAGCAGCAAGGGAATGAACACAGCCACCAGAGAGATCGAGATCGAGAGGATCGTGAATCCGATCTCGCTTCCCGCGTCCAGCGCAGCCTGCAAGGGCCTCTTGCCCATCTCTATGTGTCTGGCGATGTTCTCAACCATGACGATCGCGTCGTCCACGACGAAGCCGACCGCAATCGACAGGCCCATCAGTGACAGATTGTCGAGGCTGTAACCGAAGGCATCCATCACACCGAACGTGCCAATGATCGACACCGGTACGGCGATCGCCGGTATGATGGTTGCCCAAAGGCTCCTAAGGAACACGAAAATCACGCCCACGACCAGCGCGATCGTTAGGATCAGCGTAAACTGTACATCGGCGACCGATGCGCGTATCGTGGTCGTGCGATCTGCTATCACCGAAACCTTGATCGACGGTGGGATCGACGCCTCGAGTTGCGGAAGGGCGGCTTTGATCGCGTCGACCGTGCTGATGACGTTGGCGCCAGGTAGCCTTTGAATAGCCAGGACAATGCCACGTTTGAGGTTCACCCACCCCATCAACGTCATATCCTGTGGTCCGATGATAGCCTTGCCAACATCGGAGACCCTGATCGGTCCGCCGTTCTGATAGGCGATGACCTGATTGTTCCAGTCGTCCGGCGTAAGTATCTGATCGTTGGTCTGCAGCGTCGTGGTGCGGGCCGGTCCGTACAGGCTGCCTTTCGGCTGATCCACGCTCACATTCGTCAATGCCGTTCGCACGTCCTCCAGGGACAGGCCATTCGCCGCGAGTTGCGCCGGATTGAACTGAATACGAATTGCGGGGTGCTGCATACCGCCGACGCCGACGAGCCCGACCCCCGGAACTTGCGATAGTTTCTGCGCCAGAATGCTCTCGGCGTAGTCGTCCACCGTCGTGATCGGCAGCGTATCCGAGGTCAAACCAAGCACCAGGATAGGCGCATCCGACGGGTTGGTCTCGTGATATGTCGGGGGCGACGGCAGATTCTTGGGCAATTGGCCGGCCGCCGCGTTGATCGCCGTCTGCACAAGCTGTGCTGCAGCGTTGATGTCATCGTTCAGCGCGAACTGCAGTATGATCTGCGTGTAGCCCAGTGAGCTGGTCGATGTCATCTGCGTTAGATACGGGATCTGACCGAACTGCTTTTCGAGCGGGGTCGCAACCGACGACGCCATCGTCTGCGGGTCGGCCCCAGGCAGCTGTGCCGTGACCGAGATGGTCGGAAAGGCAACATTCGGCAAGGCCGCGACCGGCAGCCGCTCATACGCGGTCGCGCCGAGCAGGACGATGGCGACCATCAGCAACGCGGTTGCGACGGGCCGCCGGATGAAAGCTGCTGGAATGTTCATTACAGCATCCCCGCGCTTGCTTCTGAGCCGTCCTGCACCTGCGGACTGCCTGCCGCGACTTCGGTCACCTTGATGCCGTCGCTGAGGCGATATTGGCCGGCTGTCACAACGGCGTCGCCGACCTTCAAGCCTTGATCAATGAGGGCGCGTCCGTCGAGTGTCTGTGCGACTGTGACGGGACGCTGCTGCACTGTGCCATCCGGCTGGACGACGTAGACCAGTGAACTGTTCTGGCCCTGCTGGAGGGCGCTCAGAGGCACGGTGATGCCATCGTGTTGGACTCTGACGATCAGGCGAACGTTGACGAACTCCCCGGGCCAAAGGGCACGGTTGGCGTTCGGGAATGTCGCCTTGAGCTGTACCGTCCCCGAGCTCTGGTTGATCGTGTTGTTCACCAGAAGGAGGGTGCCCTCATCGAGCTTCGTGCGATCGTCCTGACCATACGCGACCGTGGCTAGCGCGCCCTGGGCCATCGCTGCCTGCACATCGGGCACGTCCTTCTGCGGCAGTGTGAAGACAACGGAGATCGGCTGGATCTGCGTGATCGTCACGATCGGCGTGGTGGAGCTCGGCTGGACTATGTTGCCGATGTCGACGTTCTTGATACCGGTCACGCCATCGATGGGCGAGGTGATCGTCGTGTAACCGAGCTGAGTTTGCGCGTTGAAGGTCGCTGCCTTGTCGCCGGCGACCGAGGCCTCGAGCTGCGTCACTGTCGACGCCTGGTCGGTCACCTGCTGTGCCGACGCAAACCCTTGTCTCAGCAACGGTGTGTAGCGCCCAAGGTTTACCTGTGCGTTGGTCAGGTTTGCCTGATCGCGCGCCAGGTTGGCTTCGGCCTGCTGGAGCGACGCCTGAAACGGACGCTGATCGAGCTGTGCGATGAGGCTGTTCGGATGCACGACCTGGCCCTCGACGAAGCCAATCTGGTCGATTGTGCCGGTCACTTGCGCGTGAACATCCACGACATTGTACGCCATGACGCTGCCAATACCAGACATGACGATCGGCACATCGGAGGCCTGAAGCTTCTCCGTGACGACAGGCACGGCAGGCGCCGGCGTCTGTTCCGTCGGCGCCGGTCGCGCGCCATAGACGTGCCAGGACGCGAAGCCTCCGGCACAGAGGGCAACGCCAACGACAGTCACGATAATGCGCTTTTTCATAGGACTCTGTCATCCGTCGGACAGCCTGCCAGGGTGGCCAGGGTGCACGCATGATATCGGCACCGCGCGCAGCCATCTCAGTCCGGCTATCAGCATCTCGCCATGTCGTAGACGAATAGCGCCCGCCAGCTTTGGCTCCGGCGGTGGCATTATTGGTGCGCCAAGACCGCGCGCCGCCATCACAGGCGGTACCTCACTCCGGCGGCGCTCCCGCCGGCGCTCGGTGGCTGATTTCCGATCGATCGACCAGACGCCGCGCGACATGAGCCAATGCAAGCGCTGAATGGGTCAGGCAGTTGGCGGTTGGCGTCATCGCCACATCTATCAGGAGAACCCACAGGAGCCGACAGGATGCATCTGATCCCCGCGGCGCTCGTCTTCGTGCTGCTTGCCGCCCCCGCAATGGCGGCCGGAGACGCTGCGAACGGGCAACGCGACTTCGGTCGCTGCGCGGCATGTCATACTTTGCAGCCAGGCCATAACGGCATCGGTCCGTCTCTGGCTGCCGTCGTCGGGCGTCAATCGGGAACCGAGTCCGGCTATCATTATTCGCCGGCCATGGCCGGCGCGCACATCACCTGGGATGACGCCAGTCTCGACAGGTTTCTCACCAATCCGCAGAGCGTGGTGCATGGGACGAAGATGTTCATCGCCGTTCCGGACGCACAGCAGCGGCAGGACATCATCGCCTATCTAGAGACGCTGAAATAGCCGCAAGGATCACCAACATGACTGATATCACTGTCAACGGCGTCCGGCACAGCCTCGACGCCGATTCGGCGATGCCTTTGCTGTGGGCGTTGCGTGATCTCCTGGGCCTGCATGGCACGAAGTTCGGCTGCGGTATTGGCGCCTGCGGTGCGTGCACCATTCACCTTGACGGGCAGGCGGTTCGATCGTGCATCACCACGTTGCAGGATGCGGGCGGCAAGCAGGTGCTGACCATCGAAGGTCTCGGGATGGAAAAGGAGCACCCGGTGCAGAGCGCGTGGAAGGCGGGTAACGTACCGCAATGCGGCTACTGCCAGCCGGGCCAGATCATGCAGGCCGCGGCGCTGCTGCAGCAGACGCCGAAACCGACTGATCAGCAGATCGTCGATGCCATGAGCGGCAATATCTGCCGTTGTGGAACCTATCAGCGGATCAAGGCGGCAATCCGGGCCGCGGCTGGGGAGACAGCGTGATGAGCAATATCGAGAATGTCAGCCGCCGCAACCTGCTGAAGGGTGTTGTCGCATCAGGCTTTCTGCTCGGGACAAGCGTCGCCGGCTGGTCGCCGGTCAGCCAGGCCGTTGCTGAGCCTGCGGCGTTCATGCCGAACCTGTTTGTCGCCATTGCGCCCAGTGGTCAGGTGACGGTCGTCGTGTCGCGATCGGAGATGGGCACCGGCATCCGCACCAGCCTGGCAATGGTGCTGGCCGACGAATTGGATGCCGACTGGAAAGACGTGCATGTGATGCAGGCGCAGGGCGACGCGAAATACGGCGACCAGAACACCGACGGGTCCAAGAGCGTCCGCCTCCTGCTGAACACCATGCGCGAGGCAGGGGCAACGGCGCGACAGATGCTTCTGACGGTGGCCGCGCAACGGTGGAACGTTGCAGCGTCCGCCTGCCACACCGAGGCTGGTGCGGTCGTGCTTGGCACCAACGGCAAGCGGCTGCGCTACGGTGAACTGGCGGATGCCGCGGCAAGGCTGCCGGTACCGCCAGCAGGGTCGGTGCACCTGAAGGAACGCGCCGAGTGGCGCTACATCGGCAAATCCCTGCCGATCGTCGATCTGGACGATATCGTGCAGGGCAGCGCGGTCTACGGGATCGATGTAACGCTGCCGGGGATGAAGCACGCCTCGATCGAGCGGCCGCCAAGCTACGGTGGACGCGTCAAGAGCTACGACGCAACCGAGGCGCTCAAGGTGCCTGGCGTCGAGCACGTCGTGGAAATCCCGGCCACACCGCTGCCGTCCGGATTTCTGCCGCTGGGTGGAGTAGCGGTGGTTGCCACAAATACCTGGGCGGCGATGCAAGGGCGGCAGAAGCTGCAGGTGCAATGGGAAACCGGACCCAATGCCGATTATGACACCACGGGCTATCGCGCTGCGTTGGAAGCAACAGCGAAACAGCCGGGCAAGGTGGCGCGTCAGAACGGCGATCTGGACCATGCTCTGCAAACCGCCAGCAAGCGGATCAGCGCGGACTACTTCGTGCCGCACCTCGCGCACGCGATGATGGAGCCGGAGGCCAGCACCGCAACCTTCGCAGATGGTGTATGCACCGCTTGGACTGCCACGCAGAATCCACAGCAGGCCCGCGCCACGGTCGCGCAGTTTCTGGGCATCGGACAATCAGCAGTGACTATCAACATCACGCTGCTCGGTGGCGGGTTCGGGCGGAAGTCGAAACCCGACTATGTTGCCGAGGCGGCATTCCTGGCGCGATCGGTCGGTGCGCCGGTAAAGGTGACATGGACGCGGGAAGATGACATCGCACATGACTACTACCATGCAATAGCGGCTCAGCATCTCGAGGGTGGCCTGGATACGGATGGCAAGGCGGTGGCATGGCTGCACCGCACGGTCTTTCCGTCGATCGGCTCCACATTCACTGCCGACACTGTCTATGGCAGTGCCGGCGAGTTGAGCCAGGGCGTGGTGGACATGCCCTTCGCAATCCCGAACGTGCGCTGCGAGAACGGCAGAGCAGAGGCCCATGTGCGGATCGGCTGGTACCGATCCGTCTACAATATTCCGCATGCCTTTGCGGTCGGCTCCTTCGTCGATGAGTTGGCGGCTGCGGCGGGGAAGGATCCGACGCAGTTCCTGCTGTCGCTGCTTGGCGAACCGCGTAAGCTGGATCCTCGGTTACTGGGCTCCGGATACGCCAACTACGGCGCGTCATTGGACGAGTACCCGATCGATATCGGCCGTATGCGCAACGTTGTGCTGCTGCTGGCGGCGGCGCGGTCCGGCTGGGGTTCGCCGCTACCGGCACGGCACGGCCGCGGCATCGCGGTGCATCGCAGTTTCCTCAGCTACGTCGCGGCGGTGGCACATGTTGCGGTGGCAACGGATGGCACGGTGACGGTACCTCGGATTGATCTCGCGGTGGATTGTGGCATGGTTGTGCACCCAGACCGCGTGGCAGCGCAATTCGAAGGCGCCGCGGTCATGGGCCTCGGCAACACCCTCTTCAGCAGCGTGACATTCAAGCAAGGCACGGCGGAGCAGAGCAATTTCGGCGATTACCAGGTGGCGCGGATCGATGCCACGCCGGAGACGCATGTTTACGTGGTGCGGAGCGATGCGCCGCCCGGGGGCGTTGGTGAACCTGGCGTTCCCCCGGTTTCCGCGGCGATCTGTAACGCGATCTTCAGTGCGGTGGGTCGCCGGGTTCGCGCTCTGCCAGTGGATCCGGGGGAACTGAAGGCGGCGTGATACAGCCGGCCACCGTGCCGGCGATCTGTCGCGGCAGACTGCTGTACCTGATTGTCATGCCGGCGAAGGTTGGCATGACAAGCGAGGCGAGACGGCTTTGGGTCGCGCTACCCGACCAGCAGAAACGGATTCGGCGCATGCCGTGACCAGCCCGCCTCGGCGACCAGAACATCCAGCCTCAACGTCGCAAGGTCGTCCGCAAACGGGTCCAGCGTCATGTCCATTGCCTGGTACAACACCTTCGCATAGGTGTGGCAATCGTCGCAGGTCTCTGCCTTTGCCGTGCCGGCATCGCCCTCAATTCCCTGTAGAACCAAGGAGCGCGACTGGCCGCAGGTGATGCAAACGGCCCGCACGTGGTTCCAGGCCGTGGCGCAGAGCGAGCAATACAGATAGCGCGCGCCCGGCGTCTCACCTGATGCCGTCACCACACCGCAGACGGGCGTAGAGCCGCAACAGGGGCACAGTCCGCGCCGAGGAAGCAGATGCAGCGATGGCACAGGCAACGCCGCCGCCAGTCGGGTGAAATAGACCTGCAACGCGGCCGCCACATACAGCGCCGCGCCTGCATCGGCCGGATCCACACCGCCACACAGAAAGCCATCGGCCAGGAATTCCACTGCGTCGAACCCACGTTCGCGCAGGCTCGCCATGACCGCCCGCGCCGGCGCCGGTATCGCTTGGGCGTCGAAATAATCACACAGCATGGCCAGTCCGTCGCGCCATGCCGGGTCTCGCGGATGGCCCTCCGCGGCAAGCGGCGGCATGCGCGCTTCCACTGCCTGCTCCATTTCGACGTGGCTCGGACCGGCAAGAGGGTCCATAGCAACGGCCGCTGCGTGCTGGGCTGCCGCGAGCCGCGCCATGAAGCGCAACCACTCAGCCATCGGATGCCCGTCCGACAAGGCTTCCAGCCGCACCGCGGTGTTGGCGAACCTCGTCGCCGGGTCGGGCAGGATCAGCACACTCGGCGCTTTCACGCCGCCAAGCGGACTGCCGGCCCATGCCCCTTTCGAGGCAGTTTCACCTTGTCTCATGCGCGCGGTGCATCGCCGCGGGCACGCGGACGCGGCCCGGCGGAGCCGGTCGCCACCAGGCTCCGTAGCCATTTGCGGTGATGGCGCCAAGCCCAGCTGGGGGTCACATAGCCGCGCGTCATCGCCCGGACCGAGCCCCTGATCCAGATCGCGGCATAGACATGGATGATCCAGACCACGATTGCCGTAGCAGCCGCCAGGCAGTGCAGCAGCACGGCGATCCGCTGCTGCTCGATCGTCGTACAGGATGAGAAATAGACATCCCAGATCACGATGCCGGTGATGAACAGGCCCGACACCAGCAGCGCCATCGACCAGAAGACGAATTTCTGGCCGGGATTGAAGCGGTCCACCTCGGGAACACCCTCCTCCTCATTCTTCAGCACACGGCCAATGGCGCGCACCCAGGCGATGTCATCCCTGTTCCACAGATTGTCGCGCCAGAACTGCACGATCAGCCCGGCGTAGCTGACCAGCAGCACGATCCCGATCCATGGATGGATCGCGCGTGCCCATTCGCCGCCGCCAAACAAGGCGGAGAGCCAGAACAGCATCGGGTGGAACATCGAAAGACCGGACAGCACCAGCAGCACGAAGCATCCGCCGGTGATCCAATGGTTGATCCGGGCCGCAACCGTGTTACGGATCAGCGTTCCTGCAGGGCGCGTCATTCCCGGTGATCCGCATCGTGCAGGAGACGCTGTGCTTCCGCCTCATCCTCCGGCTGCACCTCGTTTGGCCCGGCGACGACCCAGTGGAAGAACCCGGCCAGAACCGTAAGGCCCATACCGGCGAGCGCGAGCGGCTTGAACAGTCCTTTCCAGATATCGACAAAGGGGCTGATACGGGGCTTGTCCGGCAGGCCTGCATAGATCGACGGCCGATCGGCGTGATGCAGCACATACATCACATGCGTGCCGCTGACGCCCGGCGGATCGTACAGTCCCGCATTCTGGAAGCCGCGGGATTTTAGGTCCACGATGCGATCGCCGGCCCAGGCTGTCATATCCGTCTTCGATCCGAACATGATCGCCCCTGTTGGGCACGCCTTCACACAGGCCGGCTCCACGCCGACCGTGACCCGATCCGAGCACAAGGTGCACTTGTACGACTTATGATCCACCGGGCTGATCCGGGGAATGTCGAACGGACAACCTTTGACGCAATAACCGCAACCGATGCAGTTTTCGCTGATGAAGTCGACGATACCGTTGGCGTATTGCACGATCGCGCCAGGCGCCGGGCATGCCTTCAGGCAGCCGGGATCCTCGCAATGCATGCAGCCGTCCTTGCGTATCAGCCACTCCAGATTGCCCTTCTCATCCTCCCATTCGGTGAAGCGCATGAGCGTCCATGTGTTCGGATTGAGATCAAGGGGATTGTCGTAGGTCCCTTCGAAATATCCGATATCATTCCGTAGATTGTTCCACTCCATGCAGGCGGCCTGACACGCCTTGCAGCCAATACAACGGCTGACATCGATCAGCTTCGCCACCTCCAGCTCATGACGGCGGACCGAGGGCGGCGTCATGGTCGAAGCCGACCGGCGAATATAGTCTTGCGACTGCAGATCAGCCATTTACGCCTCTCTCAGGCCACAGGGGCGGCGGTCTTCTCGATGTTGACCAGGAATGCCTTGAACTCCGGCGTCTGTGTGTTGGCATCACCGACCGACGGGGTCAGCGTGTTGGCGCCATAACCCTTGCGCGCCTGACCGGTGAACCCCCAATGGAGCGGCACCCCGATCACATGCGTGGGCTTGCCGTCCACCATCATCGGACGGATGCGCTTGGTCACATATGCCTTGCAGACGACCACCCCGCGCTTGGACGCGAGACGCACCCAGCCGCCTTGCTCGATCCCCTTCTCTTTCGCCAGAACCTCACCGATTTCGATGAATTCCTCCGGCTGCAGGATGGAATTGATCAACGCGTGCTTGGTCCAGAAGTGGAAATGCTCGGTCAGCCGATAGGTGGTCGCCACATAGGGGAAATCCGACGCAGAGCCGAATGCCGCCCTGTCGTCGGCGAACACCCGTGCAGCCGGGTTTGTTTGAACTTTCGGATGCAGTATGTTCGGCACCGGCGATTCGAATGGCTCGTAATGCTCAGGGAACGGCCCCTCCGCCATCTGGTCGAGGGCAAACAGGCGCCCGACTCCCTCAGTATTCATGATGAACGGACCAACCCCATCGGAGGGCTTCGTGGTCGGCGCATAGTCCGGCACGTCGATGCCGACCCAACTCTCGCCGTTCCACTCGATGATCGGCTTGCCCGGATTCCACGGGCGCCCCGCAACATCGGCGCTGGCGCGATTGTAGAGAATCCGCCTGTTCGCCGGCCAGGACCAGGCCCAGTTCGGTGCAATGCCCTGCTCCCGTGGATCCGTCGCATCACGGCGCGCCATCTGGTTGCCCTTCTCGGTATAGCAGCCCGAGAAGATCCAGCAGCCGGACGTCGTCGTGCCGTCGTCGCGCAACTGGGCGAAGCCGTCCAGCAACTGACCTGCGCGCAGCGCGACCGCGCCGGTTTCGTCCTTGATGTCGACGAGCGCCCGACCATTCATGTCCTTCGCCAGTTCCTCCGGATCGGGATCGGTTGCGTCGGTATAGTCCCAGCTCAGGTTCAGGATCGGATCGGGGAACGCGCCGCCATCCTTGCGATACATCTCGCGCATCCGATGGAAAATTCCCGACATGATCCAGATGTCGGATTGCGCTTCACCCGGCGGATCGGCCGCTTTCCAATGCCACTGCAGCCACCGCGACGAATTGACCAGCGAGCCGTTTTCCTCGGCGAAGCAGGTGGTCGGCAGTTGGAACACTTCGGTCTGGATCGAAGCAGGGTCCGACGGGTTCTGCGGTCCGAAGTTCTGCCAGAAGCGCGAGGTCTCCGTATCCAGCGGGTCCATCACGACCAGGAATTTCAGCTTGCCAAGCGCCGAGCGGATCTTGCCCTTGTCCGGGAACGCCTGCAGCGGATTGAAGCCCTGGCAGATGTAGCCGTTCATCTGGCCGTTGTTCATCATCTCGAAAGCGCGGATGATGTCATAGCCGTCATTGTCGAGTTTTGGCAGCCAGTCATAGGCCCAGTCGTTGTCGGCCCGCGCGGCGTCGCCATAGATCGCCTTCTGGAAGCTCACGATGAACTTGCGATAGTTCTGCCAGTAGCTGGTCTGTCCCGGGCGCAGCGGCTTGTATTGCCGCGTCTGCATGTAGGTTTCGAAGTTTGTCTCGCTGTCCTTCGGTAGTGACAGATAGCCGGGCATCTGGGCTGACAGCAGGCCGACATCGGTCAGTCCCTGGATGTTGGAGTGGCCACGTAGCGCGTTCATACCACCACCCGCAACGCCGATGTTGCCAAGCAGGAGCTGCACCATCGCCATGGTGCGGATGTTCTGGCTACCGACCGAGTGCTGCGTCCAGCCGAGGGCAAACAAGGATGTCAATGCCTTGTCGGGCGCGGCGGTGCTGGCGAACAGCTCGCAGACCTGCAGGTATTTGTCCTGTGGCGTGCCGCAGATGCGCGACACCATCTCGGGCGTATACCGGTCTACGTGCTGGCGGAGCAGGTTGATCACGGAACGCGGGTGCTGCCACGTGGCGTCGATCCTGGCGTAGCCCTGGTCATCGCGTTCGTAGTCCCAGCTCGACCTGTCGTAGTCATGGGAGTCTTCTTTGTAGCCGCTGAACAGCCCGTCTTCGAAGCCGAAGCCTTCCTTCACGATCAGGCTGGCATTGGTGTACGCCCGCACGTACTCGTGCTGGATTGCATCCTTCTCCAGGAGGTAGCGGATCACGCCGTTCAGGAACGCGATGTCGGTGCCCGGCCGGATCGGCGCATAGATGTCAGCGACCGACGCCGTGCGGGTGAAGCGCGGGTCGACGACCACCAGCTTGGCGTGGTTCTCGATCTTCGCCTCAATCACCCACTTGAAGCCGCACGGATGCGCTTCAGCGGCGTTGCCTCCCATGACCAGCACCACGTTGGCATTCTTGATGTCCTGCCAGGTGTTGGTCATTGCACCGCGACCGAATGTTGGGGCCAGACTGGCCACCGTCGGTCCGTGTCAAACGCGCGCCTGATTGTCGAAGACCAGCATGCCGAAGGAGCGGGCGACCTTCCATGTCAAATAGGCGGTTTCGCTCGAGGCTGCGGACGCTGCCAGCATGCCGGTGGTAGTCCACCGGTTCACGGTGGCCCCTGCCGCATTCCGCGCGACGAAGTTCGCGTCGCGGTCCTGCTTCATCAGTGTGGCGATACGGTCCAGCGCAAAATCCCAGGAGACCTGTTTGAACTCATTGCTGCCGGGCGCACGATATTTGGGGAACTTCAGCCGTGTGGGTGCATGCACGATGTCGAGCAGCGCCGACCCTTTCGGACACAGCGTGCCACGATTCACAGGGTGATCGGGGTCGCCCTCGATGTGAATGACATTGGACGTGGCGTTCTTCGCACGGTCGCCAAGGCTGTAGATCATGATGCCGCAGGCGACGGAGCAATACGTACATGTGTTGCGGGTCTCGGTGGTGGCCGTCAGCTTGAACGGCCGCACTGAAGCCGCCAGGGCATCGCCCGCGGAACCGAAACCAAGGGCGCCGACGCTCGATGCAGCCAGCCCTGCGGCAGTTAGCTTTATGAAGCTGCGCCGGTTCAGGTCCATTGCCACGCGCTCCCCCAACTCTTCATATCAGACAGCAATGCGCAGGACAACCAAACCGGCACGATCGGGGCCTTCCCCATGCGCAGGGCATCCGTCACCTGTGGCGTCTCACCTGCTGTCTGCGCCATCGCAACCGGTGCGCTGCCCGGCACGGCGCCGGCGTAGTGAACGCCTTGGCTAAGTGCATCCTTTGTTCGGCCGGTGTTTTGTGAGCATCCCGCATCTAGCGTGGTCGTGAACACCGGACCCGCGACCGGAGGGTCACTGTGTCGTACGCAGAGACTTCAGCGCTGCTGCGACCTTTGTGACGCGGCGGCCCTGGAAACGGGCCACCGCCAGTTCCGCATCGTTGGGCGCCAGCTTGTCGCGCCCATTGACGACAGCGGTTGCGCCATAGGGTGTACCAGCCTGGAACATCGTCGCATCCGCGTAGCCCAGCGGCACTATCACCAGGCCCAGATGCGCGAGCGGGTTGTAGAGAGAGAGGATTGTCGACTCATTGCCGCCATGTGTGGCGGACGTTGAGCTGAAGACCGACCCAGCCTTGCCGCTCAGCTTTCCCTGTAGCCACAGCCCGCCGAGCCCGTCGATGTAGGCCTTCAACTCGGAGGCGACAGCGCCGAAGCGTGTTGGCGTCCCCAAGACGATCGCATCGGCCCAGTCGGCATCGGCGTCCGTAGGGGCCTCGTAAAGCGCGTTCTGGCGTGCGGCGTTGTCCGACCAACCGGGCACCCTCGCCATCACATCGATGCCGACCAGTTCGCGAGCGCGGCGCAGACGGACCTCGCCACCCTCACCACGAGCGCCCTCGGCGACAGCGTTCGCCAGCGCTTCGACGGAGCCGCCGCGGGAATAGAAGGCGATCAGCACATTCGTTGCCATGGTCCATTTTCCTGCTTGAAACACGCGGTGTGCTTTGTGTGGAGGTGGGCGGCTCGGGGCAGCGCTCACACTGGCGACTGGCGAATAGAGATTATCCATTTAATGAATGGGGCCTGGCCCACGACAATCACGCGAGGGCGAGCCGCTCAGTGCGCCTGCAATATGCCGCACAGCATCGCACCGGCCGCGGCGAGGCCGCCGTTCGCGAGACTGGGGAAATACGCGGAGTAGCGGCTATGCAAAGCAAGGAGCCCGGGGAGCATCGCCCGGTTGACCCAGCCGATCCGCGCGCCGGCCGGATTCCGGGCCAACTGGCAGGCCGCCGCAAGCATCGGCATTAGCAGCACGAGCAGTGCGCAAGCCTCCGCCACCGGCAGGTTCGTGCAGCAATATCCCATGCAGAGGAGGGTTGCCAACACCTGGTGCCAGGCGAACCTGGGATCGGAATTCAAACTGCTGACCGTGAGGAACATTTTTGATGGGCATCCAGCCTGGTTCAGCGAAAAGGGCCAGCCTTTCGCTGGCCCCTTGCGCGCGGTCGCTGAGACTTGCCGGTTAGCTGTTAGATCCGATTGGAAATCGGGACGAATGGCGCTGGCGCCCGACGATGATCGTGAATTCATCCCGTTGCCAGACGATCCACCGCCGTCGGCCGAACCCACGCATCCGGTCTGAACCTGGAGCCTGCGCAGAACTCTTATGCGCGCACCAGAAAGAACAAACGCTGCCTGACTGTCCATATTCACGCAACTGGACAAGTCAACCGACTCGCCCGCCCTGGAGCATTGCCATGGATGGATCACAATTCGTCGGACCTGCCCTGCCGGGGACGGGGATTTCGTTAGCCAAACGAAGCCGACGGCTATCGCTGCGCCAGATCCTTGCGGGGATATCGGCGGTGATTGTGCTTATCGGGTTGGGTATCTACGGCCGTTACTACTGGACCACCGGCCGCTTCCTGGTTTCGACCGATGACGCCACCGTAGCTGCGGATTCCGTCATCATCAGCCCCAAGGTGTCTGGCTATCTGTCCGAGGTTCTGGTGGACGACAACCAGGCGGTGCGTGCCAGCCGGACGCTGGCGCACATCGACGATCGAGATTATCGCACGGCGCTCGCTGGAGCGCAGGCCAACGTGGCTTCTGCCCAGGCCGCTATCGACAACCTCGAGCAGAAGACTGCCCAGCAACGGCTTTCCATCGTGCAGGCGCAGGCGGCTGTTACCACCGACCAGGCAGCGTTGGCGTTCTCGCAGCAGCAATACAGCCGCTATTCTGGTTTGGCGCGCACCGGCGCTGCCACTGTGCAGGACTCGCAGCAATGGCAGACCGATCAGCGCGAAAAGGAGGCAGCGCTGTCACGCGATACAGCGGCAGTTGGCGTCGCCCAGAAGCAGATCGACGTATTCGGTGCCGAACTCGCCCAGGCCAAGGCTGCACTTGCACAGCAGCAGTCGCTGCTGCGTCAGGCTGAGCTCAATCTAAGCTATACAATCATCACAGCGCCGGTAGACGGAACAGTCGGGAACCGCACTCTTCGCGTTGGGCAGTACGTACATGCCGGCACTGCGCTGATGGCGATAGTACCTCTGTCAGCCGTCTACGTCACAGCCAACTACGAAGAGACGCAGCTCACCAACGTGCAGTCCGGGCAGCCGGTCACCATCGACGTGGACATGTTCCCCAGCGCGTCTGTGCATGGCGTGGTCAACAGCATCGCTCCGGCCAGCGGCGAGGAGTTCGCACTGCTGCCACCTGACAATGCGACCGGCAACTTCACCGTCCAACGGATTCCGGTGAAGATCACCATTGATCCACACGATCCGCTGGCTGGCCGTCTGCGTCCTGGCATGTCGGTCGAGCCGACGATCGATACGCGCCCGAAGGGATGACGTGACATGGCGAGTATCGCACCCGAGCAGGAGGCCGCTGTCCCGCTGAAGACCTGGATTGCCGTCGGCGGCGCCTTCATGGCGGTACTCAACATTCAGATCACCAATGCGTCGCTGCCTGATATCGAGGGCGGCATCGGTACGGGTGGCATCAACGGCGCCTGGGTGATAACGGCCTATCTGATTGGCGAGATCATCGTCATACCCATGACGGATTTCCTGAGCCGGGTGTTTTCGCTGCATCGCTATCTGATCGCCAGCACGGCACTGTTTCTATGCTTTTCGGTCGCCTGCGGTCAGGCAAGCAGCCTGTCCGAAATGATCGTGTTGCGTGCCTTGCAGGGATTCTCCGGGGGCGTGCTAATACCGCTCGCCTTCACCATCGTCGTGGCGATGCTGCCGCCGTCAAAACGGCCGCTGGGCCTCGCCGGCTTTGCGATCACGGCGACCTTCGCACCGGCGATCGGACCGACAATCGGCGGCTGGCTCACGGACAACTACGGTTGGCAGACAATCTTCTATATCAACGTTGTCCCCGGCATCGTGATGCTGGTCGCGCTGATTCACGGTCTGCCCCGCTCGCCGATGCAATTGGGTCTGCTTCGGCGTGGCGACTGGATCGGGATCGCGCTGATGGCTGTCGGTCTCGCCGCTCTGCAGACCGTGCTTGACGAAGGCACGGTCTACGACTGGTTCGCCTCGCCATTCATTGTCAGATTGAGCCTTCTCGCCGGGGTCATGCTGACGGCGTTCATCGTCGTCGAACTAACCGTGAAAGAGCCACTGATCCAGCTTGGCCTGTTCACGCGTCGCAATTTTGCCTTCGGTACGCTAGGGAACTTCCTGCTGGGTTTCGCACTTTACGGATCAGCCTATCTACTGCCGCAGTACCTGGCTGCCTCGCAGGGGTTCAACGCTCAGCAAATCGGCGAGGTGATGGCGTGGACGGGATTGCCGCAGCTCATCGTTATCCCGTTTGTGCCGCTCTTGATGCGCCACATCGACCCACGGCTGCTGGTCGGCGTTGGGCTCACGGTATTCGCCGCGAGCTGCTTCATGAATTTGCATCTCGACGTGAACTACGCAGCGCCACAACTGCTTGCACCCGACATTACGCGCGCTCTCGGCCAGGCAATCGCGATGACACCGCGCGCTGCAATCGCGATGGTCGGCATCTCACGGCAGAGGCAGGTAGTGCTTCGGGCCTCTTCAACATGCTCCGCAATCTCGGCGGTGCGATCGGCACATCGGCACTGGAGACATTCTTCACAAAGCGCGAGCAGTACCATTCGTTCATCATCAACACCAACGTCTCAGCGCTGCAGCCCGCAACCCAGCAACGGCTGGCCGGGATGCAGCAGTACTTCATGGCGCATGGCACGCCGGACGCAGCCGGTGCCGTGCATAGCGCGATGGTTGCGGTCGGGCAAACCATCCGGACGCAGGCCACCCTTATGGGCTACGCTGACTGTTTCGCTCTGCTGGGGGTCGTGCTCCTTTGTGCTACCCTTGCCGTTGCCATGCTTAGGAAGGGAACCGCCGCAGCGGGCGGTGCGCATTGACCAAGTATAGCTGCGCCCACCGCACCGGTCAGGGCACCAGGCGTGAGCAAGTATTGATGTCGTGCGTGAGTGTCTGATGGACCGGGCAGCTATCGGCGATTTCCATCAGCCTCGTTCGCGTGGCTTCGGGCATGTCGATCGTCCGGACCCGGCATCATCGCCGCGAACCGCACACCGTCCGGTCACGCGGTCACCGGTTCGCTGACTGGCAGGTATCGTGAAGCCCAGGCGGCGACCACGTCGGCGACATAGTTGCTATCTGTCCGCTTGCGAAGCAGATGACCCGCCGTGTCGAGCGAGAGGAAGCTCTTGGGATGCCGAGCGGCGGTGAAGATCGCGCTGGCGTTCTCGATGCCAACATATTCGTCCTGCGGCGCATGACACACCAGGAGAGCCTTCCGCATGTTCGCCAGGTCAGCCAGGAAATTCTGCGCCCCAAGGTCGTCGAAAAACTGCTTCGTGATCGTAAATGTGCGCCCCGCCAGGGTGACCTCCACAGTTCCCTCTCGACGATGTCTGTCAGGTTGGCCGCGAAGTTATGGGAGACGTGAGCAGCGGAGGCTGGTGCACCTATCGTTACAACGGCAGCCGCGTCCGGCACGCGCGGTGCCGCGGCGAGCACTGCCGCACCGCCCCGCCTGCGTGACGGCAGAATGGCCCAGACTGCCAACCGCCCCGGCTGTGGCCGATCAGCAAGGATGGTGCTCGGTGGTTCTGGCGCAGGTAGTCCGCAGCCGCCACCAGATCCCCGACGTTGGACGAGAAGTTCGTATTGGCGAACTCGCCCTCGCTGCTGCCAATGCCGGTGAAGTCGAAGCGCAGGACTGCAATACTGCGAGCGGCAAGACCCTCGGCAATCCGCGATGCAGCGAAGATGTCCTTGCCGCAGGTGAAGCAATGGGCGAACAAGGCGAAAGCGCGCGGCTCCGCCGGCAGGTCCAGGCGAGCCGCCAGCATGGCTCCGGTGGCCCCCGGAAACCCGACTTTCCTCGATCCGGTCATGGCGACTCCTTTCTTCCCGCGTGGAGTGACCCGCTGCCCCGTGCGGCTCAATCGCCTCGGGCCGAGCGCATCTCCCGGCGAAATTGAGACAAACGGCGCGTCGGAGACCGTTCGTATCCTTGGCCGCGCAGCTGCGCCAGCGCTGCCAGCAGTGCCGGGACAAAGACAAGACTCGCCACCAATGTGCAGCCGAGGCTGATCAGCAGCAGCGCCCCCATGGATGCCGTGCCCGGATGTCCCGAGAGAGCCAGCGAGCTGAACGCTGTTCCGGTGGTCAGCGCGGAGAACGCCACCGCCCGCGCTGTCGCCGAGGCGAGCATCTCCCGCCGGCCGGCGCGCCAGTTCATCACGAAGTAGATGTTGAACGAGACGCCAACGCCAAGCAGCAGCGGCAGTGCGATGATGTTGGCGTAGTTCAATGGCAGTGGCAGCAGCACCATCACCAGCACCGTGAGCGCGGCAGAAAGCAGCAGCGGGGCCAGAACGAGCGCTGCATCAAGCAACCGGCGAAGTGCCACGAGGAGGATCACCGCGATCGCCAGCACTGCCGCCACCGCGGCTGAGCGGAACGCAGCGACGATGGTGTCGCTGGTCGCAACGACGGTTACCGCTGTGCCGCCGGCATTCGGCGCCACACGCGTCACATCCGCAACAAACTGGTGTAGCCCCTGGCTGTTGCGCGCTGACGCGACCGGCAGCACCTCCACTCGCGCCTGCCCATCCGGCAGGAGCCAGTCGCGCGCGATGTCCGCGGGCACCGATGCGACATCGGCCGGCGCGGCGCCAAGAGCGGTGCGCAGGTGGTCGAGCTCGAGCGGCAGGAACCGCGTCAGCGCGCCATCGACCGCGCGCACCATGCTGTCGGGCGCATGAGCGATCGCGCCCAGATCGCCGGCGATGGCGCTCAGCGGGTCGCCCTGCGGCAGCAAGTGAAGAGCCGGGTCGATCTGCGCCAGCGCAGACTGCGCCGCGGTGCGGATCCCGGCCGGCGTCGCCGGCCGCGTGTCGGGCGGTGGCAGCAGGCTCGGTGTCAGGATATCTGCCGCGTCCGCAATCAGCGCGAGCTTCGCAGTTTGCTCGTCGGGCACGAAGCTTTCGATTGTGAGTGCCTTCGAGACCGTCGGCAGTTGTCGCAACTTCGCCGCCAGCAGGCGCGCCTCACCCACGTTTCGGGCAAGGATGTCGATGCTGTAGGGATTGCTGAGCGGCTGGTTCATCAGATCGCGCAGGGTGCGCATCGCCTCGGTGGTAGGGCTCTGCGTGTCCAGCGGATCGGAATCGAACGAGAGGCGTGGGGCTAGTGCGAGTGCCAGCACAGCCAGCGCTGCGAACCCTACCAGGACCGATCCCTGCCAGCGCGCGAGCAGCGTATCGGCGCTTCGTCCCCAGGTGAAACCGATCTCGGCGCCCTCGTCGCGCGCACGGCAGATCGTGATCGCCGCGGGCAGGAAAGTCATCGTGCAGAAGAACGCGATCAGCATGCCGGAGCCGGCAATCAGTCCAAGCTCGGCCACCCCGCTAAAGGCCGTCGGTACGAACGCAAGAAAGCCCGCCGCGGTGGCCAGTGCTGCGACCAGGATGGCGCTTCCCGCGCGACGGGCGGTCAGCCGCAGCGCCTCCGCCCCATCGCCCGTGTCGTACCTGGCCTCACGAAAGCGGACGGCGAACTGAAGGCCGAAGTCCACCGCGATGCCAACGAACAGCACGCCGAACCCGACTGACACCAGATTCAGCGTGCCGATCGCCGTTGCCGCAAAGAGCAGCGTCAGCATCAGGCCAAGGCCGAGTGTTGCGAGGATCGGCACGATCAGCCGCCAGCTGCCAACCGCGAGAGCGAGCCAAAGCGCGATCAGTGCCACGCTGCCAATCAGCCCGGTGACTGTGCCTTCGGCGACCGTCGCGAACTGCGTGTCGGCGAGCGCCACCGGCCCGGTGATGCGCACATGTGCCGCGCCGCTTTGAACGAAGGGCAGCCTCGCCGCGGCAGCGCGGATGGCCGCGGTCGCCGCCCCGCCGGGCTGGAGTGAGTGGTAATCAAGCCGCGGCTTGGCGAGTACGAATTGATACTTCCCCGCGAGATCGCCGAGCCCGCTGCTTAGCATCTGTTGCCACGACAGAGGTTGCGGATGGCCTGCGATGGCGGCCCCCATCGCTGTGTGAAACGCACGCAATTCATCCGCATAGGGCGCAAGGTTCGCGTCGCCGTGCGTCACGCCTTGTCCCAGCAGGCCGAGCGCAGAGAACAGGCCGCGCAACGTCGGGTCGGCTGACAGCGTACCGAGGAATGGCTGTGCATCGATGGTACGGTTCATCAGGTCCGTAAGCTCGGTCGTCGAGAGGAACAGCAGCCCTTCCTTCGAAAGGTACGGCGAGGAGCCGGGCCGGCTCACCATGCCGAAATCCGTATGGTCTGCAGCGAGCACACGCGTGAGATCGTGCGCCGTCTCCTCGGCCGCTTCCGGCACGTTCGCGTCTATCACCGCGACCAGCAGACCCTGGAATTGCGGGAAGGCTCGATCCAGCGCTAAGGCACGCTGCCGCCAGGGCAGCGATGCGGAAAACATCTGGTCGGTGTCTGTGTTCACGCCGAGATGGTGGCTCGCGTACAAACCAGAGCCGATGGCGAGCAGTGTTCCGGCGAGCACCACGGTCCAGGCGTGCCTTCGGCTCGCATCGACGAGACCAACGAGAGCGCGCTGGAGCAAGGACGCGCCGGAACCGGTGCTGCTCATCCCGTGGCGCCGCCCGAGAGGTTGGCGACCTTGTGCTCCAGGCCGGCCACCAGCGCAGGCGTACCGCCGGAGCTCAGCAGCCCTCGGAAATCCGAGCGCTGCACAGCGACACGGCTGATCGAGCCATCAGTCAGCACGTCCACCGCCTGCCAACCGGCCGGTCCGCGGCGCATGACGTAATCGAGTGCCAGCGACGAACCATCGGCGCGCAGCAACCGGCTGTTCACCACCGCCTGGCCATTCGCAAGAGCGCGCACCGTCGGCGAGACCTGGAAACTCTGGCCGTTGTAGCTGTTGAAGCTCGTGGCGTAGCTCGAGATCGTATAGCGGCGGAATGCTGTTGCGAGCGCCGCCTTCTGATCCGCCGGCAGCGTCGCCCAGGAAAGACCGATGGAGGCGGCAAGCACCGCATCGAGGTCAAAGACTCGCTCGATCACCGGCGCCAGCGCGCGATAGCGGTCCTCGAAGGGTGTGCTTCCGCCGGCCTTCATCGCCACGAGCAGCGCGTTGTCAAGCTGTTCGACCGGAGCGGTCGCTGAGGCGTCGCCCGCGGCCTGGGCGCGGGCCAGCCGCAACGGAATGGCGGCAACAAAGGCTGTGGCAGCGAATCCCAGCAGATCGCGGCGACCGACGGGACGTATTCTGTGCGAGATCATTGCTTTCCTCCATACAGATTCAGATATTCACGCAAGACCACATTCGGCGGTCAGATGTCCGGTATATTTGCGCCATATTTGGGTGGAACCCAGCAGCGGAACACCGATGAAGCCGCGCAGATGCAGGTTGCCGTCTTCATCCACCCAAAGCTTCGCCTGATACGTGTTTCCGTTGCGCGGATCGGTGATCTTGCCCAGCCAGGTGCCGTCCTCAGCGGGCCTCTCGTTCGTGATGATCGTCAGCCCGCACTGCGAATGCCCATCGACATCTGTCGGCATTGGCTCCGTCGGCTCGCGATCAATGCCTACGATCCGACCGCAGAGCGCGTCGCCGCATTGCGTGATCGCGACGACGCCATGGCCATTCGCCGTCAACCAGTTGCCGGCAGGGCTTGTCGTCTGGGTTGCCGATGCCGACAACAGGTGGTCATTATCGCGCGCAGACATAGTCGCTGGCGGTGTCGCCTGAACGCCGGCCCTGTCATATGACTTATGTCACAGGTGCATGAAATGACCGGGATCAGGAATTCATGGCTGCAACCCGTTGACCCCAAGATTGTCAGGCCGCGGTTGCCAACACGCCGTGCGGATCGAGCACGAATTTGGCGGCAATGCCCTTGTCGAATTCGGCGTAGCCCTTCGGCGCATCCTCCAGACTGATGGCTTTGGCATTGACGATCTTCGCGATCGGCAGGCGGTCGTTGAGCAGCGCCATCATAAGCTGCCGGTTGTAGCGCAAGACGGGCGTCTGCCCGGTGTGGAGGGAATTCGACTTTGACCACGCGAGGCCCAGGCGCAAGCTCAGGCTGCCGGTCCTGGCAGCCGCGTCGTGCGCGCCGGGATCTTCGGTGACATACAATCCCGGAATACCAATGGCGCCGGCCGGTCGGATGATCTCCATCGCCTGGTTCAGGACGATGGCGGGCTGATCGCCACCACCGTGGCCCTTGGCCTCGAAACCTACTGCATCGATCACCGAATCGACCGTCGGTTCGCCGACGATCGCGGCCACCTGTTCGCCGAGGCGATCGTGCCTGGAGAGGTCGATCGGGACGAAGCCGACCTCTCTGGCGTGTTGCAGCCGCGCTTCGTTCATGTCGCCGATCATGATGACGGCCGCACCCAGGAGTTGGGCAGAGGCAGCTGACGCGAGCCCTACGGGACCGGCGCCGGCGACGTACACCGTCGAGCCCGGCTTGACGCCCGCATTCAAGGCGCCATGAAAGCCGGTCGGCAGAATGTCCGTCAGCATGGTCAGGTCCATGATCTTGGACAATGCCTGGTCCTTGTCGGGGAACTTGAGCAGGTTGAAGTCAGCGTAAGGAACCATGACGTAACGGGCTTGTCCGCCGATCCAACCGCCCATGTCGACATAGCCATAGGCGCCGCCGGCGCGACCGGGATTGACCGTCAGGCAAACGCCGGTGTGCGTCTCCCGGCAGGCACGGCACCGTCCACAGGCGACATTGAACGGCACCGACACCAGATCACCCAACTCGATCATCTCGACGTCCGAGCCCTTCTCGATCACCTCGCCCGTGATCTCGTGCCCGAGCACCATCCCTGCTGGGGCAGTCGTACGACCGCGGACCATGTGCTGGTCCGAGCCACAGATATTGGTGGAGATGACTTTCAGGATTACGCCATGCCCGATCTTGCGGCCTTGCGGGTTCTCGAACTTGGGATCAGCGATATCCTGGACCTGGACCTCGCCAGGCCTGGTGTAGACAACGCCGCGATTCCTGCTCATGACAAACCTCTCTTAAACTGTGGTCAGATGGCGGACAGCCATTCTGGCGTCGCACCGAGTCATGCCCGCATGACTCAAGTGAGTTGTGATGCCGGTTGATGCTGATGCCCACGACGCGCCCTCACATCGCCGGCCAGTCCCCATTCGCTAGCGCTCCCGCGCCAACTCCTCCGTTCCGAGCGCACGCGCCACGCCCGCGCCGTACGCTGGGTCCGCCCGCGTGCAGTTCTCTACATGGCGCTGCTTGATATGGGTCCGTGCGTCACCCATCGCGCGAGCGGTGTTCTCGAACAGCGCTTGCTGTTGCGCCTTGGTCATCAGCCGGAACAGGTTGCCTGGCTGCTCCCAATGGTCCTCATCCACGCGATGGTCCCAGTGCGCCCCCTCACCATCCACCGGCATCGGCGGCTCGGTGAAGTCCGGCTGGTTCGCCCACAGGCCGGCGCTGTTGGGATGGAAGCTGAGCGTGCCGCCCAGGTTGTCGTCCGTGCGCATCGCACCGTCGCGATGGTAGCTGTGGAACGGGCATTTCGGCGCGTTCACCGGGATATGGTTGAAGTTGACGCCGAGCCGGTAGCGCTGCGTGTCGCCATAGGAGAACAGCCGCGCCTGCAGCATCTTGTCGGGCGAGAAGCCGATGCCCGGCACGACGTTGGCCGGTGAGAACGCCGCCTGCTCCACTTCCGCGAAGTAGTTGTCGGGATAGCGGTTCAGCTCCAGCACGCCGACCTCGATCAGCTTGTAGTCCTTCTTCGGCCAGACCTTGGTGAGGTCGAAGGGATTATGCTTGTGGGTCTTCGCCTGGGCTTCAGTCATTACCTGGATGAACAGCTTCCAGCGCGGGAAGTTGCCACCATCGATCGCGTTCAGCAGGTCCCGACCGTGGCTCTCGCGGTCATTGGCAACCAGCGCCGCGGCCTCGGCGTCGGTGAGGTTGGCGATACCCTGCTGCGTGCGGAAATGGAACTTCACCCACACGCGCTCGTTCGCCGCGTTGATCATCGAGAAGGTGTGGCTGCCGAACAGGTGCATGTTGCGGAAGCTCTTGGGGATGCCGCGGTCGGACATCACGATGGTCACCTGGTGCAGCGCCTCGGGCAGCAAACTCCAGAAGTCCCAGTTGTTGTCGGCGCTGCGCAGGCCGGTGCGCGGGTCGCGCTTGATCGCGTGGTTGAGGTCGGGGAAGCGCAGCGGATCGCGGAAGAAGAACACCGGCGTGTTGTTGCCGACGATATCCCAGTTGCCCTCCTCGGTATAGAACTTCAGCGCAGTGCCGCGGATGTCACGCTCCGCATCGGCGGCGCCGCGCTCACCGGCGACGGTGGAGAAGCGCACGAACATCGGCGTCTGCTTGCCGACTTTGTTGAACAGCTTCGCCCGGGTGAAGCGCGCGATGTCGTGCGTCACCGTGAACGTGCCGTAAGCGCCCCAGCCTTTCGCATGCATACGGCGCTCGGGGATCACCTCGCGGTCGAAGTGCGCCATCTTTTCGATCAGCCAGATATCCTGCAGCAGCGCAGGACCGCGCGGGCCCGCGGTCATGATGTTGGTGTTGTCGGGAACCGGCGCTCCAGTTGCACTGGTAAAGACTTTGCCAGAGGACATGGTCCACTCCTGAGTTGCTGTTTGAGTTGGGAACGCCTATTCGTGCCAGGCGGAGCCGCGGATCACGCTGCAGAAATTGGTAGGCGTGAAGTCCGGATCCTTGTCGGCGAGCACGTCGGCCTTCACGTTGCCAAAGGTCGTGCTCGGCTTGTGCCTGATGCCTTCATAGAAAGTCTGGATGATGCCTTCCTTGAAGTGACCGGTGCGTGGATGCGCCTGCACCACCTCCTCGCGCTCCGCGGCGGAAAACTCGGCGTAGGGGATGCCCAGCACGTCCATCTCCACGCCCGCCGTCACCAGCGCAATGACCGGATGCATGTGCTGGGGAATTCCCGGCGTCGTATGCAGCGCGATCGCGGTCCATACCGTGTCGATATCCTGCTGGGATATCCTGTGGCTGCGCAGGAAGTCACGCGCGGCGTTCGCGCCGTCCACCTCGAAGCGCTCATTGCGGCTGCTATGCCGATGCGTCAACCCCATGTCGTGAAACATCGCGCCTGCGTAGAGCAGCTCGGCATCGAACGTCAGACCGCGCCGCGTGCCGGTCAGCGCACCCCAATAGAAGACTCGGCTGGAATGGTGAAACAGCAGCGGCGACTCCGTCTCGCGCACGAGCTCAGTGATCTCCTGCGCAAGCCTGCTGTCAGGGACTTTGACCCCTCCGATTGCGATTGCCGCCTCCGTTTTCCTGTCGGATGACGCACGCAGTGCGTTGCGTACCTGACCGGCCGTGACGCTGTTCTTGTTTCCGGCGAAAGGGGCGCTGGCACTGGCGGTGAGCTGAGAACGCTGGGTCACCATAGTGCTCCTATTACAGTAAGGTCGGTAGCCGACGTTGGAGACAGCAGGGAGGTCCGAGAGTGCTACTCGGCCGGCACGGCGCCGGTCGCGAGCTGTGCGATATCGGCTCGCCTCGACCAAAACACGCGGTAGAGCATGCCGGCCAAAGAGCCGCCCACGAGTTGAGCGACCAGGTAGACGGCGATTCCATCATACACGCCTGCCGCGACCGCTGGGCCGATGGTCCGCGCTGGATTGACGCTGCCACCTGTCAGCACGCCAAAGGTCAGGATGCATACGGTCACCGTCATGCCAATTGCCAACGGAGCGAGCCGCCCGGCACTGCCGCGCACCGCGCTGTGCAGCACGATAGTCACCAGAAGAAAGGTCCCAAAAGCTTCGAGCATGAAGCCGCCAGTCGCAGTAATGCGCTGCATATCAAACACTGTAGCACCCAGGTCGTTGACAGGGCTGCCAAAGATTGCCAGCAGGCCCAGTCCCGCTGCGATCCCACCCAAGAGCTGCGCGGCGACATAAGGAATTACACGTCGTGTCGGGAATTCGCGCGCGACGGCAAGACCGATTGTCACTGCTGGATTAATATGGCCACCGCTTAAGTCGCCGAATGCTGCGACGAAGGCCATGATAGTCAGACCATGGGCAAGCGCGACGGCCGGCACATTCCCCGGGCCAAGCGCCGCAGCGGCACCCGCACCCATAAAGACCAAGGCGAACGTCCCAAGGAACTCCGCCAGCAATATCCGTGAGACCACATTCATGAACCAAGCCTTGTACCTCGAGATTGGAATCATAGTTCCGTTGATACTGCGCGGCATATGATGAGACCAGCCGACACGCCGCGACGGAACAGGCCCTCGGACTGCGTTGGTATCGGCGATCAGCGGGCCGGAGCTGGTCGTCAGGGTTGGATGGCTTTGACCGGTCATGGAACCCTCATGAGTTGTTCTGGAGCCGCACTTGTCCTGGGCCCAGGAGTAGCCAAGCAGTACGCATTTTTGCGTCGCTGTCTCCCAGTACATGGTGATCGCGAGCCAATTCGCGATTATGCAAAATCCCGCTGGGCACATGTGGAATTGGAATGGGCGATGCGTAACGAGGTGCTTGCAGGTCCTGCGCTCGAAATTACTACCGAGGTGATCGCGAACCGACCCGTCGGATGACGGCCTTGGCTCAGCGCTCAAAGGTACACATGCACCGCTCGAAAAAGTGTGTCCTGTGGCGCCAGCGCGGGACGGAGCGATTGTCGAGGCGCCGATCCTGAATTCGACCGCGCGCATCTTCCTATGTCGCTGATGAATAGCGTCCAATAGCTACGACTCACCATATCCCCCCATCATGTACCAGAAGGATGTGGCTTGCGGGACAGTGACAAGCGGATCGGAGACCAGGCGGCCAGGATCGCAACGCTAGCTTCCATCGCAGAGCTGCCAGATCATGGGTCTTACAAAGAGCGCCAATACGGATCACGTCCCACCCGCCAGGGAGTAAATGCGATGACATTGCGCCGCCATTTTCAAGCATACCTCGACGGCGTTCGCCGAGAGGGCCGCTATCGCATCTTCACAGATCTGGAGCGACATGCCGCCCGGCCACCCTACGCATGCTGGCGTGATGGCAGCAGCTGCCGTGAAGTCGTGGTATGGTGCTCCAACGACTACCTCGGAATGGGCCGGCATCCGCTTGTTGTCGACGCCATGGTCAAGGTCGCGCGCCGCGTGGGCGCCGGCGCTGGAGGTACTCGGAATATCTCCGGCAATAGCCACGCTGTCGTTGCCCTCGAAACAGAGGTTGCCGACCTTCATCGGAAGGAAGCTGCGCTCGCGTTCTCATCCGGGTATGTCGCCAACGAGGCGGCGCTTGGTACAATCGGCAGGCTGCTGCCGAATTGCCTGATTTTGTCGGATGAGAAGAACCACGCCTCGATGATCGCTGGCATCCGCGCGAGCGGAGCCGAAAAGAAGATCTTTCGGCATAATGACCTCGACCATCTCGAGGCGCTGCTGCGAGAGGCAGAACCTCGCCGTCCCAAGGTAATCGCCTTTGAGTCGGTCTACTCAATGGACGGTGACATCGCACCAATCGGGCGTATCTGCGATCTGGCTGTGCAGTTCGGCGCTCTGACCTATCTCGACGAAGTACATGCTGTTGGCCTCTACGGCATCCGTGGCGCTGGTATAGCTGAACGGGATGGCCTCATGGACAGGATCGATCTCATTGAAGGGCCCTTGGCCAAAGGGTTCGGCGTCGTTGGAGGCTATATCGCGGCTGATGCAGTCATCTGTGACGCAATCCGCACGGCCGCCTCCAGCTTTATCTTCACCACAGCGATGCCCCCGCCGGTGGCTGCTGCCGCGACCAAGAGCGTCGCGTATCTCAAGAGATCGGTCGGGCTGCGGATGGCCCATGGGTTGTGCGTGGAGAAGACACGGGAAGCGCTGCGCTCTGCAGGAATACCGATGATGTCGTCGCAGTCGCATATCATTCCCGTACCCATCGGCGATCCCGGTCTGTGCGGGCGCGCCTCGGCTTTGCTCCTGGATAAGTTCGCCATCTACATCCAGCCAATCAACCATCCAACGGTACCGCGAGGTACGGAGCGTCTACGGATAACGCCGACACCATTCCACAACGACCAATTGATCGATGATCTTGCGAATGCGCTACGCGAGGTTTGGGACACGCTGGGACTGAACTGCCAGATGACTGATCACATCCCAGTCTTCCTCCAACCCTCTTTGGTCGCCGGTGCATCGCAGGCTTTTTCCTGACAATGACGCTTGGGCTGGTACGAGCAAGCCCGACAGCTACGCTTCCATTACAGCAGCCCGCAGCGTCCCGCGCAGCCAGCGATGCGCGGGATGGTTGTCCAGTCGCCGGTGCCAGATCATTGAAAGCGATACCCGCGGCGAAGGAAACGGGAGAGGTCGCATGATCATTGGCCCGATGGCAACGAGAGCTGAGGCGACTCGCCGCGGTACCACTGCGATCGAGGTCGAGTCGATCAACAAAAATATCAGCGAATGCAAGGGCACCCTTGCAGTGACATGTCGTGCCAAGCCATAGTTGGTCAGTGCGTCGTCGATTGCGCTCGAGTCGTCGCCCCCGGAGGTGCTGACGATTTGCGGCAGCGTGCCGAACTGCTCTATCGAAAGCTGGGATTCGACAGCTAACGGGTGAGTACAGGGCAGCAAGACCACGTACTCGTCATCCAAAAGACCGACGCATTTGAACCGGTCGCCCCCCTCGGTCAGAGTACTCAACGCAAGTTCCACAGATCCGCCATCGAGCTGATCCAGCACATGCTGCGTGCCCATGGGGCGGACGTCCAGTACAACCGAAGGTGCTAACTTCGCGACTCTTCGAGTAAGGGCGGGGACCACGGCACGGGCAGCATGGTTGTTGGCCACAATGACGAAGTTTCGCGATGCCTGGGCGGCGTCGAACTCATCGTTCTCAAGTGTAATTTGCAACTCATGCAGCGCCGCGCGAAGCGGTCCCTCCATGCGCTCCGCGCGTGGGGTGGGACACATGCCATCGGGGGTGCGCACGAAGAGGTCATCCTTGAGCATATGCCGCAGACGCGCCAGTGCATGGCTCATGGCTGGTTGGCTCATCCCAAGTCTCTGACCGGCTCGCGTAAGCGTCCTCTCCTGCATGATCGCACTGAAAACCCGCAGGAGATTGAGATCCAATGAGTTCCAGGTCATGTGCGGAACTTTCGCTGCGGTTGTGGTGCGGTGACCTCCGGCCCGTCGAATATCGACCGCCGCCAGGCTCGTAGCTTGCTCGCCGTCGCTCATGTCCATACAAAGATCCTCGCTGGTCGTGACATGGGTGGTCGCCAATGGCAGAGTCTTCTGCGACGCAAGCCAGCGATTACACGAAGGTCCCATGTAGCCCGGGCACTTTCATTGACTTTCGCAACTTCTGCAGGGCTCGAGTCTCGATTTGCCGCACCCGCTCACGTGAAATGCCATAATGATGCGACAACCCCTCGAGCGTTGTCGGAGCGTCCCTCAGCCGACGCTCGACGATGATGTGGCGTTCGCGCTGGTTCAGCTTCTGCAACGCATCGGAGAGCAGGTGCTTCCGGCTGCTTAGCTCCTGACGCTCCGCAACCACGACCTCCTGGCTATCTGTTTCGTCGGTGAGCTGGTCCTGCCACTCACCTTGGCCGTCAAGACGGACGGTGGCATTGAGACTGTGATCCGGTGCAGCCATGCGGCGATTCATGCTGATTACATCAGCCTCGGGAACGTCGAGCGTGCGGGCGATGGTGGCGAGTTGCTCGGGTTGCAGATCGGCATCATCGATGGCCTGCATCCGGCCCTTCAGCCGCCGCAGGTTGAAGAACAGCTTCTTCTGCGCCGCTGTGGTGCCCATCTTCACCAGCGACCAGCTATGGAGGACGTATTCCTGGATTGCGGCACGAATCCACCATATGGCGTAGGTGGCGAGGCGGAAGCCGCGGTCCGGATCAAACCGCTTCACCGCCTGCATCATCCCAATATTGCCCTCGGCGATCAGCTCTGCGACCGGCAGGCCATAGCCGCGGTATCCCATGGCAACCTTCACGACAAGCCGAAGATGCGATGTGACAAGCTTGTGCGCTGCTTCGACGTTCTGCTCATCGCGCCAGCTGTATGCCAGTGCCTGTTCTTCCTCGAAAGGCAGCATCGGGAACTTGCTGATCTCATTGAGATAGTGGGTCGGGATGCGTTCGGCGACTGTGGTGACAGCATTAGATATCATGGCCAACCTCCACTGTGCACTTTCGTTGCCTACAGATCGCGTACGTCGTCCTATAAAGTCTTTGGCAAGAACGTGAAATGACCTGAAATGCTCTGATCAATTCGACGGTGCGCATTTTCAAGTGCCCATCGACATGCTGCTGATGATGTCGCCATGCTGTCAGCTCAGTTCTGCTGCAGCCATATAGCGGGAGCACCGTAGATCACTTTCCATCGCGTCCAGCCCATGCCGGTGATGCGCCTGGTTACTGCCATCTCGGCAAACGAGAATTACGAATTGCTGTCGTCATCATATTGCACCGCGAACGCCCCGAATGGTACCAGGGAATTTGGCGTGCTTTGTGTCACCGGATCCCAGCGTGATGGGGCAGTATGGGATTGCTACGAACCTACTCACCTCGCGCCTTTGGTAGACGCCAAATAGGCGACAATTGCGGGAACGTCGGCGTCCGCTACCGGCGCCTTGAAGTTCGTGCGCATGTGTTGGACTTCGGCCTGCCAATGAGCAGGCGTCAGTCCCGGCTGGTTTAATACCATGCCTGGCGAATGACACGCCGTGCAGTTATCGGTAATTGCCTCGGCGGCGGCGCCACCGGGAAAACTGCGATCGCTGCTGGGGAACTCCACGCTCACTGATTGTAGTGTAACCCCATTGCCTGAGACCCCCGGCGTGGGCGGAGTGGCATGTGATACGGGCGTCTCGGTGACAGGTGACCGGCTGGAGCGCTCTGCCGGCGTGCCGATCGAGAACAGGACAACTCCAACGACGACCACAGCGCCATAGGCTGCTGTCTGGAATGATAATGCCATCTACAGCCTCCTGATCTAGGCGACTGAGAGCTGAATGCTCTCAATCACGTTACGCATGAAGCCGGCACTGTTCCAGTTCGGTTGGTCCGGCTGGACCACACCCTTCGTGTTGGTGCAGCGAACCATAAGGCTCAGCTTGCCTGATGCAGGTGCCGTAACCTTGGCATTCCAGCGCCTGAAGCTATATGTCCCCTCATCGTTGCCGAGCTGTACTTTCTTCCAGCTCTGTCCACCATCGATGGACAGTTCAACCAGCGACACGCCACTGTCGCCGCCGAATGCGATGCCACGCAACGGAATCGTCGCGCTCGGCGACAATTTCGTCGCCGCGGTGACATTGGTGAAGAAGGAGCGCGGCACCATGCGATTGATTGGGACCGTCGCGAATCCCGTTTCGTCGGGCTGGACGTTTGCGCGCGGCGTATCCGGTATGCGGTACGCCGTCTTCATCCAGTAATTGTCATCCGGCGCATTCAGCACCTCGATGTCGTTCAGCATTTTGACCCAGTAGGTCGAGTACCACCCGGGCACAATCAGGCGTAGCGGAAATCCGTTCAGCAGCGGCAACTGCTCGCCGTTCATCTGATAGGCCAGCATCACCTCGCCATCACGGGCGTGGTCGAGGTCGATTGACTTCATATAATCCGGCGCCCCGTCCACCACCGGTTGGTCAAGCCCGTTGAACCGCACGCATACGGCACCGGCCTTGACACCGGCGCGATCAAGCACGTCACGCAGTCGGACACCGGTCCACTTCGCGTTGCCCATCGCGCCGTTGAACCACTCTCCGCCTGTGACGCGCGGTTGGAACAGTCCACGCGAATTCCCGGAGCACTGATTGACCGCAGCCAGTTCGACCCGCGGCATCGACAAGACGTCGGCCAAAGACAGCGACAGCATCTGGTTGACGTGTCCGTGCACCGCGAGCCGAAAGGTGGTGACGTCCACTTGCTCAGGAATGACCGCCCAATGCCAGCGCACGAAGAACTGCTCGTTGGGCGTGAAGATGCCACGGTCGAACACTTCGAACGGCGTTTCCAGCAGCGGCGGCCGCGTGCGTTGTAGAATCATCTGGCCCTTTTGCGGAAACACCGTGGTCAGCGGCCTTTCATCAGGGCCGCCCGGGAGCGGCAGTTCCACCGACGCATTGGCCCATGCTGGAGCCGTTGCGACCATCGCGCCGAGGATGCTCGACGCCCTGAGAAAGTGGCGTCGGCTGGTGACGACTGCACTGGAAGGCATGGCCAACTCCACAGTTCGTGTCGTTGGCTTACTGATTGCCCAGATGGTTCTTTAAAGTCTTTGGCGACGACGTGAATCGACCTGAATTGCTCTGATCAGTGCAACAGCGCCTGTTCTCGACGACAGCCGATCACCTCAGCGTGAGTAAGCTGCGAGACACCCCTTGTGAATGGTCCGCACGAGTTGGTGCGGCATGCCGACCCTCGATCGGCCGGCGGCTGCCGGCAACGGCTCACGCCAGGGGGTCAGCATGCCGCTTTCGCCGGAGTCTGAAAAACCTTGAAATCCTCTGAAATCGGATTGACGATCGATTACCATGGATCCGGTTATCGACGCCCCGACTATAGTGGACTTCGGCCGTTTTCGGGTCCTGTCGCAGCGACGCGAGTTGCTTGCCGACAATCGGCCGTTGGAACTTGGCGGGCGCGCGTTTGACGTGCTGATGGCCCTGATCGAGGCGCGCGGTGCCGTCGTGAGCAAGGACGCGCTGATTGAGCGTGTCTGGCCGGCCCGGATCGTTGAGGAAAATAATCTGCAAGCGCAGATTTCGGCGCTGCGCAGAGCCTTCGGCGCGGACCGCGACCTGATCCGGACGATCGCCGGACGAGGTTACCAGTTTACGGGAGAGATCCGCCCGGTCCCGGCGCGGCCTCACGTTTCGGTGACTGCCGGGGTGGCTCGACAGGCGACGATGCCGCGCCACCCGCAGACGAACCTGCCGGAGCCGGTTTCCGACTTGATCGGCCGCGCCGCCGAACTAGCCGACATCCTGGACCTCAGTGGCTCCCATCGCCTCGTGACTCTGGCCGGCGCCGGAGGTATTGGCAAGACGCGCCTCGGCATCGAGTCTGCACGACAACTGCTGCCGCGATTTGCCGATGGGGCTTGGATCGTCGAGTTGACGCCGCTGTCCGATCCCGCCCTGGTCCCGATCTCAGTCGCCTCGGTACTTGGCATCGAGATGTCGGGAAGCGTGGCGTCAACCGAGCGTGTCGCAAACGCGCTACGCCTTAAACGGCTCGTGCTCGTGCTGGACAATTGCGAACATGTGGTCGGCGCCGCAGCACAAATGGCCGAGGCATTGTTGCGCACCAACCCGGAGGTGCGGGTGATCGCTACCAGCCGCGATCCGCTGCGAGTGGACGGTGAGTGGATTTTCCCGGTACCGCCGCTCGCTGTGCCCGCCGAACTCAGTCGTGACAGCGATGACCTCGTGCAGTACGGCGCAGTCCGCCTGTTCATCGAGCGGGCGCGCGCGGGAGTGCCTCACTTCTCACCCAACGAACGCGCAGTCGCCGCGATCGTCGCAATCTGCCGGCGCCTCGACGGAATCCCGCTCGCCATCGAGCTTGCCGCAGCACGTGCCGCTTCACTCGACATCGAGGAGCTCGCGTCCCGGCTCGATCATCGCTTTGACCTGCTCACCGTTGGCAGGCGGACGGCCATTCCGCAGCAACGGACATTACGAGCGACACTCGACTGGAGCTACAATTTGCTTCCGGAGATCGAGCGACAGGTTCTGAGTCGCCTAACAGTCTTCGCCGGCAGTTTCACGTTGGAAGCTGCTGGAATCGTAGCGGCATCCGCCGCGATGAAATCATCGGGCGTTGTCGACTGCGTGGTGAACCTTGTCGGCAAGTCGCTTGTCACACCTGAGGTCGGTGGCTCGGGATTACGCTATCGACTGCTCGAGACAACACGGGTGTACGCATTTGAGAAGCTCGCCGAAAGCGGCGAGAGCGAAGGCACCGCACGACGCCATGCCGAATACTTCCGGGACCTCTTCCAGCGAGCCGCAGCCGAATCCCAGGCGCGACCCGCTGGCGATTGGCTGGCGGCTTATGGGCTCGACATCGATAATGTGCGGACCGCCCTGGAGTGGGCCTCTTCACCTGGTGGCGATAGAGCGATCAGCGTGGCACTGACCGCCGCTTGCGTGCCCTTATGGATGCAGTTGTCGCTGCTCGGCGAGTGTTTTGCGCGAGTTGAGAAGGCTTTGGCCGCGCTCGACTGTAATGCCGCCCAGGAACCACGAACCGAGATGCTGCTCCGGGCCGCGCTCGGCATGTCGATGATGTATACACGCGGACCGGTCAACGAGACCATATCGACCTGGACACGCGTGTTCGAACTCGCGGAGGCCATGGACGATACCGAGTACCAATTGCGGGCACTTTACGGGATTTGGTTGTACAAGATTCTGATCTGCGAATATCGCGCAGCGCTGGAGTTGGCGCAGGAGTTTCAGCGCGTTGCTGGGCGACATGCCACCAAGACTGACCTCGCGATGACTGATCGCATGATGGCATTGTCGTTGCATTACCTCGGAGATCAGGCGGGCACGTGTGCCTGCGCGCTTCGCACCATCAATGCGCCGATTGCGCCGGATCGTCACCTGCACACCATTCAATACGGCTCGGATCAACGGGTCGGAGCGTTCGTTATGCTGGCGCGAGCGCTTTGGTTGCAAGGGTTTGCCGACCAGGCAATACAAGCGGCACGAGCTGGTGTCGACGAGGCCATCAAAGTCGGTCATGCGAACTCTGTGTGCCTCGCATTGGCCGATGGGGCCAGCCTGATAGCGATCCTGGCCGATAATCGCGCGGATGCCGAGCAGTTTGGAGCAATGCTGATCGAGCACGCCGAAAAGCATTCACTCGGCGTCTGGCGCACCTACGGCCTTGCCGTGCTAGGACGAATTAACATCGAGAGTGATACAGCGTCTGATGGTGTTGCACGTCTTAGATCAGCGCTGACTGATTTGCGCGAGACGCCGCACGATATTCGCTTCCAACTCTATCTCGTATGGCTCGCAGAGGCACTCGGAGAGGCTGGACAAGCCGTCGCGGGCCTCTCGGCAATCGATGAGGCGCTCGAACGCGCGGAGCGTACCGAGGAACGCTGGTATTTGCCTGAACTTTGGCGGCTCCGCGGTGAGTTGCTGCTTCAGGCCGGCACCCCGGACGTGGCCGCAGAGGCAAACGAGTGTTTCGCGCAATCGCGTCAGTGGGCGCAAAAGCAGAATGCGCTCTCCTTGGAACTGCGTTGTGCCACGAGCCAGGCTGGACTCTGGCGTGACCAGGGCCGTCGCGAAGAGGCGCGTCAGCTCCTGGTGTCGGTGTACGATCGGTTCACCGAGGGCTTCGCGACGGCCGATCTCAGAACGGCCAGGGCGTTGCTCGACAATCTGACATAACTCGAATCACACTGGGAGGTGGCGCCGCTTTTGATGCATTCCGTTTCCGACATTCCACCGACAATCGAGTTCGGGCGTTTCCGGATCGTGCCGTATCGCCGCGAGTTGCTAGTCGACAACCGGCCGGTTGAGCTCGGAGGGCGCGCGTTCGATGTGTTGATGGTGTTGATCGAAGCGCGCGGCGCTGTTGTCAGGAAAGAGACGCTGATAGGCCGTGTCTGGCCCGACCGGACTGTCGATGAGAACAATTTGCCAGCCCAGATCACCGTGCTGCGAAAGGTATTCGGCGCGGATCGCGACCTGATCCGCACAGTTCCCGGCCGAGGCTACCAATTTACCGGCGAGATTCGCGCGGCCTCGACAAGTCCTGATCCGCCGCCGGTCCTTGTGACATCCGCCCCGATCGCTTCGGCCCGTACACTGACGAACCTGCCGGAATCGGTTTCCGAACTGATCGGCCGCGAAGCCGAGCTGGATGAAGTGCTGTGCCTTGTTTCTTCCCACCGTCTCGTTACGCTCGTGGGCGCGGGCGGCATCGGCAAGACGCGCCTTGGCATCGAGGTTGCGCGACACCTGCTGCCGCGATTTGCCGACGGGATCTGGATCGTTGAGCTGGCGCCGCTATCTGATCCGGAGCTCGTCCCGGTCGCCGTCGCCACCGCACTTGGGCTCGAACTCACTTCGGGCGCGGCATCGCCGCTATCTGTCGCGAACGCGGTCCGCTCGAAGCAGCTCATGCTGGTGCTGGACAACTGCGAGCATATGCTCGACGCGGCGGCGCGAATGGCCGAAACGTTGTTGCGCGCCAACCCGTCAGTGCGCGTGCTCGCCACCAGCCGCGAGTCACTGCGGGCAGAGGGCGAGTGGGTTTGCTCGGTACCGCCGCTCGCTGTCCCCAAGGAAGGTAGCGCGGATAGCGACGACCCACTTCGCTACGGGGCCATCCGACTGTTCGTCGAGCGGGCACGCGCCGCCGCGCCAAACTTTTCGCCTGACGCTCGCCTGGCGGGCGCGATGGCGGGAATTTGTCGTCGCCTCGACGGCATCCCGCTGGCGATCGAGCTTGCCGCGGCGCGTGTCGCCGCCCTTGGGATCAACGGACTTGTGGCTCGGCTCGATCACCGTTTGGGGCTTCTTGCGGGCGGCCGGCGCACAGCAACGTCTCGCCATCGTACCCTGCGGGCGACGCTCGACTGGAGCTACGAGCTGCTCACCGAAGCTGAGCGGGTGGTACTGCGTCGCCTGGCAATCTTTGCTGGCGGCTTCACCCTGCAGTCCGCGACTGCTGTAGCGGCGGATGGCGAGATCGCGGCGTTCGACGTCGACGAATGCATGGCGAGCCTGGTCGCGAAATCGCTCGTGACAGCGGATGCCGGAGGCACGGTGCTACGCTATCGGCTGCTTGAGACGACGCGCGCCTATTTGGTCGAGAAGCTTAGTCAAAGCGGCGAATTCCACACGGTGGCGCAACGCCACGCCAGACGCTATGTCGAGCTTTTTGAAGACGCCGAGGCGGCGACCGAGACGCGGCCGACCGACGAATGGGTGGCGATCTACGGCCCAAGGATCGACAACGTCCGCGCGGCGCTCGACTGGGCGTTTTCGCCAGGCGGGGATCTGTCGATCGGCGTGGCGTTGACCATCCGCGCTGTGCCACTATGGGTCCAGCTATCGCTGCTGGGCGAATGCCGAGAGCGGGTTGAACGAGCGCTGGCCAGCCTGGACGAAGCAGACGCAGCGAGCGCGCGGCCGCGCATGCAACTCTCCGCGGCGCTCGGCTGGTCATTGATGTATGGGGTCGGTCGCGCCCGTGAGGCTGGCCCCGCATGGGCGGCGACGTTGGAGATCGCGGACAGGCTCGATGACAAGGACTACAAACAACGCGCCCTCTGGGGTTTGTGCATCGACCAGTTCAACAACGGTGAATTCCATACTGCGCTCGGTTACGCCGAGCGCTTTGCCGAACTCGTGGCCAGTTCAAATGACCCGGTCGATCTCGTCATGAGTGATCGCATCCTCGCCACCGCGCTTCATTACATCGGTGATCAGAAGAACGCCCGGCTTCATATCGACCGCGTGCTCGGGCATCTCGCGGCTTTGGCGCAGCAACCGCAAATTGTCCGCTTGCGGTTCGACATGCGGGTATCGACGCATTATTTTCAGGCTCGCATTCTGTGGCTGCAGGGTTTTGCCGATCAGGCGCTGCAGGCGGCCGAGCACAATGTTGAGGAGGGGCGTTCAATCGGCCATGCCCTCTCCTTTTGCAGCGTGCTGGGTCAGGGTGCATGTCCGATCGCTTTCCTGGCGGGTGATTTCGATGTTGCCGCGCGCTACGGCGCAATGCTGCTCGATCACACCGAGCGTCACCCTATGCGTCTGTGGCAGCTGTGGGCGCGCTGCTTCAATGGCATGGTGATGGCTCAACGCGGCGAGGTCACCGCAGGATTGGATGTCCTGCGCCGTGAACTCGAACAGGCAGGGGACGCAAGATTCTTGCCGCGCTTTCTCCTGCCACTCGGCCAGCTTGCAGCATGTCTTGGAGAAGTGGGCGAGATCACCGAGGGTCTCGCAATTGTCGACGATGCGTTGGCGCGTTGCAAAGCGCGTGATGAGGGCTGGTATTTGGCCGAACTCCTGCGCATCAGAGGGGAGCTCATTCTTGACTTGGGTGGCTCCGACGCAGCCGCGAAAGCCGAGGGGGAGTATCTGTCGGCGCTCGATTGCGCGCGCCGACAAGGCGCCCTCTCCTGGGAATTGCGCACCGCCACGAGCCTCGCCCAACTGTGGCGTGGCCAGGGCCGGAGCAAAGCTGCGCGTCAGCTCTTGGCGTCGGTGTACGGCCAGTTCACCGAAGGCTTCGCGACGGCTGATCTCAGAACGGCCAAGGCACTGCTCGACGATCTGACATGACCCGACATCTGGCTCGAAGGTGGCGCCGCTCCTGATGCACTCCGCACCCGAAACGCCAACAGCAATCGACTTCGGCCGGTTCCGGGTGCTGCTGCATCGCCGCGAGTTGCTCGCCGACAACCGGCCGGTGGAGCTGGGCGGACGTGCGTTCGATGTGTTGGTGGTGCTGATCGAAGCGCGCGGCGCCGTCGTCAGAAAGGAGACGCTGTTGGAGCGTGTCTGGCCAGGTCGGATTGTCGACGAGAACAATCTGCCAGCCCAGATCACGGCACTGCGCAGGGTATTCGCGGCAGATCGCGACCTGATCCGCACAGTTGCCGGGCGAGGCTACCAATTTACCGGCGAGGTCCGCACGGTCTCGAGTAGTCATGATGCGCTACCGGATGCAACGATCACCGTCCCGGCCGCCGCTTCGGTCCGTGCACGGACGAATCTGCCGGAAGCAGTTTCCGAATTGATTGGCCGCGAAGTCGAGCTTGATGAGATGCTCGGCCTTGCTGCGTCCCACCGCCTCGTCACGCTGGTCGGCGCGGGCGGCATCGGCAAGACCCGCCTCGGCATCGAGGTCGCGCGCCACCTGCTACCGAAATTTGCCGACGGAGCCTGGGTGGTCGAGCTGGCGCCGCTGTCCGATCCCGAGCTCGTCCCGGTTACCGTGGTTACGGCGCTCGGGCTCGAACTCCCTTCGGGCGCCACATCGCCGCTATCTGTCGCGAGCGCACTCCGCTCGAAGCAGCTCATGCTCGTGCTCGACAACTGCGAACATGTGGTCCATGCAGCGGCGCAGATGACCGAAACGTTGTTGCGCGCCAACCCGGCAGCGCGCGTGATCGCCACCAGCCGCGAGCCACTCCGGGTAGATGGCGAATGGACTTATTTGGTGCCGCCGCTCGCTGTCCCCCCAGAAGGTAGCCCCCTTAATGACCCGCATCGCTACGGTGCCGTCCGGCTGTTTGGCGAGCGGGCACGCGCGGCCGCGCAAAATATCCCGCCTGACACGCACGTGGCGGCCGCGATCGCTGGCATTTGTCGTCGCCTCGATGGTATTCCGTTGGCAATCGAACTTGCGGCTGCGCGTGCCGCCGCCTTTGGGATAGAGGGCATTTTGGCTCGGCTCGACGACCGTTTCCGGCTCCTTGCGGGCGGTCGTCGCACGGCGCTGCCGCGTCATCAGACATTACGAGCGACGCTTGACTGGAGCTATGAGCTGCTAACCGAACCCGAACGCGTGGTGCTGCGTCGCCTGGCAAGCTTCGCTGGCGGCTTCGCACTTCAGGCCGCGAGTGCAGTAGCAACCGATGACGAGATTGCTGTGTCCCGGGTCGTCGATTGTATTTCCAACCTGGTTGCGAAGTCGCTCGTTGTGGCGGCAGTCGACGGTACCACCGCGCGCTACCGCCTGCTCGAAACGACGCGAGCCTATGCGCTCGAAAAGCTCGCCGAAAGCGGTGAGCTTGAAGCGGTCGCACGTCGCCACGCGGAACACTACGGGCATCTCTTCGAGCGGGCCGAAACCGAATGGGAGACGTGGCCCACGGCCGAATGGCTGCGCGATCGCGGTCGCCAGATCGACAATTTGCGTGCGGCGCTCGACTGGGCGTTTTCGGCGAACGGCGATGCATCGATCGGTGTGGCATTGACTGCCGCCGCCGTGCCCTTGTGGATGCATTTGTCACTCATGGAGGAGTGCCGCGGCCGGGCAGAGCGGGCTCTCGCCGCTATCGCAGCCGGAACGGGTGGGGACGCGCGCCGTGAGATGCAGCTCCACGTCGCGCTTGCAATATCCCTGATGTATATCAGAGGTGCTGCGGTTTCCGAGATCGGCGCGGTCGGAACAAAGGCCCTCGAGATTGCGGAGAGCCTCGGTAATGCCGAATACCGCTTACGCTCGCTGTTTGGCCTGTGGTCTTTTAACTTCAACAGCGGCCAGCATCGCGTCGCTCTGACCCTGGCTCAAAGGTTCCACGCTCTGGCGGCGACTCGGCCTGACCCAATCAATCGCCTGATCGGCGAGCGAATGATCGGAGCGTCGCAGTATTACCTGGGCGAATTGGTTAGCGCGCGGCGCCATATCGAGCGCGTGCTCGCCCACTCTGTCGCGCCTGCCCAGAAGTCGGAAATCAGTCGCTTCGAGGGCGACGAGTGGGTGCAGGCGCGTGCCTACCTTGCCCGGATCCTGTGGTTGCAGGGATTGCCGGATCAGGCGATGCGCGCCGCCGAAAGCAGCGTCGTAGACGCTCGCGCGACCAATCACGCAATCTCACTCGGTCTGGTTCTGCTGGGGGCGGCATGCCCGATCGCGCTGTGGGTCGGCGATCTGGCCGCAGCGGAACATTACGTGAAAATGCTTCTCGACGATTCGACACGGTACGCGCTGCCGCGCTGGCGCGTCTTTGGCCATTGCTATCAAGGAATCCTTGCCATCCGACGCGGCGATATCGACACCGGATTACGGCTGCTGCGTGCCGCCTTCGGCGAACCAGCCGCGGACGGGTCAGCCCCGCGGTTGCTTGCGTTCCTTATTTCAGCCGCCTCGGGTGATGCCGGGCAGATCGCCGACGGGCTCCCCGCTTTCGAGGACGCGATCATCCGCGCCGAGCTCACCGAAGAACGTTGGCTAAATGCCGAGGTGCTGCGCGTCAGAGGCGAGCTTTTACTGCTGCGTGGCGCGTCCGGAGCTGCGGCGGCGGCCGACGGTTGCTTCCAACAGGCGCTCGACTGGGCACATCGGCAAGACGCCCTGTCCTGGGAATTGCGCGCCGCAACGAGCCTCGCCCGACTGTGGCGCGACCAGGCCCGGAGTGACGAGGCTCGTCCGCTCTTAGCGTCGGTGTACGATCGGTTTACCGAGGGCTTCGCGACGGCCGATCTCAGAACGGCAAAGGCACTGCTCGACGATCTGACATAACTCGAAAAGGTGGCACCGCTGCTGATGGAGCCCATGTTCGAAACGCCAACAGCAATCGACTTCGGCCGTTTCCGGGTCCTGCCGCATCGTCGCGAGTTACTCACCGATAGCCAGCCCGTGGAGCTGGGCGGGCGCGCGTTCGATGTGTTGATGGCGCTGATCGAGGCACGCGGGGCTGTTGTCAGCAAGGAGACGCTGATGGCGCGTGTCTGGACAGGTCAAATTGTCGACGAGAACAATCTGCCAGCCCAGATCACGGCACTGCGTAGGGCATTCGGAGCAGATCGCGACCTGATCCGCACAGTTCCGAGGCGAGGTTACCAGTTTACCGGCGAGGTCCGCACGGTCTCGAGTAGTCATGATGCGCTGCAGGATGCCACGATCACCGTCCCGGCCGCCGCTCCGGTCGGTGCACCGACGAACCTGCCGGAAACAGTTTCCGAATTGATTGGCCGCGGAGTCGAGCTGGGTGAAATGCTCGGCCTCGCCACCTCCCATCGCCTCGTCACCCTTGTCGGCGCGGGCGGCATCGGCAAGACGCGCCTCGGCATCGAGATTGCGCGACACCTGTTGCCGCGGTTTGCCGACGGGGCCTGGATTGCCGAGCTGGCGCCACTGTCTGATCCCGAGCTGGTTCCGGTTGCCGTGGCTACGGCGCTCAGCATCGATCTCTCTGCTGGGGCGGTGTCGGCCCAACATGTGGCGAGCGTGCTCGCTTCGAAGCAACTCCTGCTCGTGTTCGATAATTGCGAGCATATGCTCGACGCGGCGGCGGACATGGCTGAAGCGTTGTTGCGCGCCAATCCGGCAGCACGTGTGATCGCCACCAGCCGTGAGCCGCTGCGAGTAGAGGGGGAGTGGATCTACCTTGTACCGCCGCTCGCTGTGCCGACAGAAGGTGACCCAGGGACCGCGGACCCGCTGGAGTATGGCGCAGTTCAACTGTTCATCGAGCGCGCGCAGGCGGCGGAGCCACGTTTCTCGCCCGACCGACACGTTGCGAACGCAATCGCCGCCGTTTGTCGGCGGCTTGACGGCATGCCACTGGCGATCGAGCTTGCCGCGGCGCGCGCCGCAGCCCTTGGTATCGAGCAACTCGCGGTGCGGCTCGATGATCGTTTCAACCTGCTCGCCGGGGGCAGGCGGACGGCTCTGCCGCGGCAACAGACATTGCGGGCGACGCTCGATTGGAGCTACGAGCTGCTCACCGAGCCCGAGCGCACGGTTCTGCGCCATCTATCACTCTTCGCGGGCGGTTTGACGCTGGAGGCGGCCAGCCAGGCAACGGGATCCGTGGGGATTTCCGAGTCGGGGGTTATCGACTGCGTCGGAAACCTGGTCGACAAATCCCTGGTCACAGCAGATGTCGGTATCGAAGTACGCTATCGGCTGCTCGAGACGACACGAGCCTATGCGCTCGAGAAACTGATCGAAAGCGGCGAACACGGCGACGTGGCACGACGACATGCCGGATACTACGGGACGCTGTTTCAGCGAGCCGCAGCAGAAACCAAGACGCGACCCGCAGCCGAATGGCTGGCTGTCTATGGCCTCGACATCGATAACGTGCGGGCTGCGCTGGACTGGGCCTTCTCGCCGGGCGGCGACGTCACGATCGGCGTCGCACTGACGGTCACTTCAGAGCGGCTATGGTTCGGCCTGTCATTGATGGACGAATGTCGCAGGCGTGTCGAACGTGCACTCGCCAGCCTGCATTCGGGCATGCACGGAAGCGCACTTCTTGAGATGCAACTGAACGCCACCCTTGCCGCAACGCTGTTCAATACGAAAGGCCCGGGTCCCGAAGCAAGTGCGCACTGGAGAGATGTGCTTGAGACTGCCGAGCGGCTTGACGACACTGAGTATCGACTGCGTGCGCTCTGGGGCCTGTGGTACAATCACATCAGTAACGGGGAGTGCCGAACTGCGCTCACGCTCGCGCAAAGCTACTATATGATTCCTTCGGATCGGGCTGGCCCGGCTGATGTGCTTATTGGCGAGCGCATGCTTGGGACGTCCCAGTATTACCTGGGCGATCTGAGCAATGCGCGGCGTCATCTCGAGCACATGCTCGGCCACTGTACGCCACCGCTGCGCCAGTCCCATATGATCCGGTTTCAATTCGACCTGCCCGTGGCCGCGCGCGGCACTCTAGCAAGGGTTCTCTGGCTGCATGGATTTCCGGATCAGGCCATGCGCATGTCCAAAGACAATGTCGAGGATGCTCGCGCTATCGATCGTGTGGCTTCGGTCTCTCTGTACTGGGCATTGGATGCCGCGTGTGTGATTGCACTTACTGTCGGCGATCTGGCAACAGCGGAGCAGTCACTTGCGATGCTGCTCGAACACGCGGTGAAGCATGCACTGGGCTTCTGGCAGGCATTGTGCCACAGCCACGAGGGGCAGCTGTTGATCAAGCGAGGCGATGCGACCAGTGGGGTACGATGTCTCCGTACCGGCCTCGCCGAACTCCGCGAAGCCCGATACGTCCTGCGTTTACCGGGCCTTCTCGGCGACCTGGCGGAAGGCATGGCGGCTGCCGGGCAAGTGGCACAGGCTCTGGTGGTGATCGACGAGGCACTGGCGGAATGCGAACACACGGATGAACGCTGGAGCATGACCGAGTTGCTGCGCATCAAGGCCGAACTGCTTCTGCTGGAAGGCGCACCAGATGCCCCGGAAGCTGCCGAGAATCTGTTCCGGCAAGGGCTCGACTGGGCGCGTCGGCAAGCCGCACTGTCTCCGGAGTTGCGTTGCGCCACCAGCCTTGCCCGGCTGTGGCACGATCGGGCCCGGAGTGAAGAGGCGCGTCAGCTCTTGGCTCCAATTTACAATCGGTTCACCGAGGGCTTCGCAACATACGACCTAGGAGCGGCAAGGTCGCTGATGGAGGAGATGGCGTAGCGCGAAAGATCGTGCCTGAAGGCGGACTGCACATCACGGGATGTCGCCAGGTCGCCCTCGGTCAGCGAGCGATGGTAGGCGATCGTGAGCTCGAGCGTGGTGTACGACTGGGCATGCACGGCGCAGCCCATCGCTAGGGCGGCCCCATAGCCGCCGTGTGCGGCTCCGAGGGGATTGTACGCGGCTGCCGTGGGCAAACCCTCGAAAACGACGAAACCCTCGTCGGCCGATACAGGGCGCAGATCGAGCGTCCTGACGATGCCTTGGTAGGCCGTGCTACCGGCGAAGATGGCGCGAGGCTGCTCGCGGCTGACAGAGCAGATAATCCTGCGAGCGTGTTCATTGCGCGGTCGCTGCCAGCATGTCGGCGTCGCTCAAGCTCAGCCGTGCCTCTATGCTCTGCCGCGCCGCCGCCAATAGTTCATCAGAAAGGCGTCTGTCGGAGACGGCGCGGATCTTTTCGGCTGGCGCGGCAGGTCGGAATTGAGGGCGACGATCGGACATCCGGTGGTAAGCCTGTCCCGGTGGGCGGGCGAGACATAGGAATAGTCAAAGCGCGCGAGAGCCTGTCGCGGCGGCAGGCCCTCGGCCATACGCTGCAATTTCTTCGCGGAGTCTGCGAAGATGGCTTCGAGTGCTTCGGCCCTCGCCTGAGACCGGTAGGCTCAGAAAAACGTGCGCGGCCTCGATCGATCGCCCTCAACGGGTGATAGTATTGGCACGGCGTTCGAGAGCCAAGCAACTTTCGACATTTCGAACCCTTCGCAAACGTCTACTTTGACGAGGAATTGTCATCGACAAGGAATTGTCATCGGCTTGACATCGCAGGCTGCCGTCTTTTTGCTAGAGCGGGTGCCCAAGCTGCCGCACTTGCACACCTATTTGCCTATAGCACCGGTCCACTGAGTCACTGCGAAATGGCTGGATACAGATGCCGCGCTCATCCGACACTCTCCGCAGCAACGCTCACGGGAACGTGGGTTCAACCAACGACGTTAGGGACATGCTCAAATGCTACTGGCCGGCGATATCGGCGGGACGAAGACCTTGCTCGCACTCTATGCGCCCGCGTCAGGGGGAAGACAGCCGGTCGCAGAAGCGGAGTTCCATAGCGGCAGCTACCCCGGCCTGGATACCATTGCGCGTGAATTCCTGACGCGACAGAACCAGATTGCCGAGTATGCCTGCTTTGACGTTGCGGGACCGGTGATCGGCGGTCGCGCGCACCTCACTAACCTGCCCTGGGATATGGACGAAGCGGCGCTGCGCCAGAGCCTCGGGCTGCGGCGTGTCATTCTGCTGAACGATCTGAAGGCAATCGCATATGCCGTGCCACGGCTCCAACCGACCGAACTGCATTGCATCAACGCTGGCAGGGCGGAGCCGAACGGGCCGATTGCCGTAGTCGCGCCAGGAACCGGCCTTGGGGAAGCATTCCTGGTATGGAACGGCAGTGCCTACATCGCCTGCTCGTCGGAAGGCGGCCACGCGAGCTTCGCGCCCACGGACGAGCGGCAGTCCGGCCTGCGGCGGTATCTCGCCGAACGCTTCGGACATGTGTCGTGCGAACGCGTCTGTTCCGGCCTCGGCATCGCCAACATCTATGACTACCTGCGCGAGACGCAGCCGGAGTTGGAGCCGGCCGCGTTTGCCGCTGACTTGTCACAGGCGGCGGACCGGACGCCGCTGATCTCGCAGGCCGGCATCGATGCTGCCGACAGCAATCCGCTGGCGGCAGCGACGCTGGAGATGTTTGTAACGATCCTCGGCGACGAGGCGGGCAATCTGGCGCTCAAGGTGCTGGCGACGGGAGGCGTTTATCTGGCCGGCGGCATTCCGGCCCACGTCCGGTCGAAGCTTACCGATGGCCGCTTCATGCAGGCGTTCGTCAACAAGGGTCGGATGTCGGACCTGCTGGCAGCCATGCCAGTCCATGTCGTGACCGCTCGCGCGGCCCTGCTCGGCGCGGCGCTTTATGGCCTGGATCAGATGCAAACAGACACGCGAGGTTGACGAAATGGCACGTCATCCGAATCTGGACCAGCTCGCGATCAACACTCTGCGTCCTGCTCGCGGGGGACGCGGTGCAAAAGGCAAAATCGGGCCACCCCGGCACGCCGATGAACGCGGCACCCGCTGCCTACACGCCATGGCAGCGCGTGCTGCGCTACGATCCGGCGTCTCCCGGATGGATCAATCGCGACCGCTTCGTGCTGTCCAGCGGCCATGCCTCCATGCTGCTGTACAGCCTGATCCACCTCGCCGGCATCAAGGCGACCAACCCGACCTGCGAGGAGGTTGGACGCGATGCCGTCACGCTCGATGACATCGGGACCTTCGTCCGGGGCACCCCGAATAAGCAGGACTCGCCCGAGGCGCATCGCGGGCCGCCACGTCCTCCTGTCACATGGACAACTGGGGGAGTGGGCGTAGTGTATCGCGTGACGTTGATCGTGTATCACGGCTAAAGGATAGGACGCGTGGGTCTCGATCCGGTTTTCCTCTCCCGCATACAGTTTGCGTGGGTCGTCGGCTGGCACATCCTGCTTCCGGCCTTTACGGTTGGTTTGGCCTCTTTCATCGCAATGCTGGAATGTCTGCATGCCGTGACCGGCCGCGCGGTGTTCCTTCGTCTGTCCCAATTCTGGTTGAAAATCTTTGCCATTTCGTTCGGGATGGGTGTGGTGACAGGCATCGTGATGCCGTTCCAGTTCGGGACCAACTGGAGCCGCTACTCCGACGCTGCGGCGAACGTCATTTCGCCATTGCTTGCCTATGAGGGCCTGACCGCATTCTTCCTTGAAGCGGCCTTCCTCGGGGTCCTGTTGTTCGGTCGCAAGCTGGTGCCGCCGGCGATGCACTGCTTCGCCGCCATATTGGTGGCCGGGGGCACGCTGTTCTCGGCATTCTGGATCCTGGCGACCAATAGCTGGATGCAGACCCCGACAGGCTATCAGATCGTCGATGGCCGGTTTTTCCCGCAAAGCTGGACCGAGGTTATATTCAGCCCGTCATTCCCCTATCGCCTCGCTCACACGGTCTGCGGCTTCTACGTCACTACCGCCTTTGTCGTGCTTGGCGTCGGTGCCTACACGCTACGCAGCTCTGAGCGCGGCCCAGAGGGGCGCACTATGCTGCGAATGGCGCTGTGGTTCCTGGTCTTCTTCCTGCCGTTGCAGATGGTGCTGGGCGATCAGCACGGCCTGAACACCGAACGCTACCAGCCGGCCAAACTCGCCGCGATCGAAGGGCTGTGGGACACCGGCGAAGGCGTCCCAGCGTCACTCATCGGCTGGCCAGACATGCAGGCCGAACGGAATCGGTACGAGATCGCACTTCCACATCTCGGCAGCCTGTATTTGACCCATTCCTGGGATGGCAAGGTGGTCGGTCTGAAGGACTTTCCGCCTGACCAAAGGCCGCCAGTTCCCGTCGTGTATTTCGCCTTCCGCATCATGGTCGGCATCGCGCTGGTCATGGCGCTGGTGGTAATCGCCGGCCTGGTGCTGCTGCGCAAGCGCGTGGTGGACAGCACCACGTGGTATCTGCGGTTGTGCCAGTTCGCCGCGCCGCTCGGCTTCTTCGCGGTGATCGCCGGCTGGACCACCACCGAGGTGGGACGGCAACCGTGGACGATTTATGGCCTGCTGCGTACCGCCGATTCGGTGACTCCTTCGCTGACCGGGTTCGATGTCCTGCTGTCGCTATTGCTGTACGTGCTGGTGTACCTGATCATTTACCCGACTGGGGTAGTCATGATGCTGCGAATTGTTCGAGGCGGCCCCGCCGCCGCAGACGCCGATGAGCGCTCGCCGGTGGCCAGCGGCCTGGCGCAGGCTCCGGTCCAGGCCTTGCCGTCCGCTACCGGAGGTCACGCTCAGTAATGCCCTTGCTGGACCTGCTACCAATCTGGACGGCAATCCTGGCCATAGCCGTGTTTTTATATGTGGCGCTGGACGGGTTCGATCTCGGGGTTGGCATTCTGTTTCGCTTCGCGCCCGACCGCGAGTCGCGCAATCTGCTGATGAATGCGATTGCGCCGATCTGGGACGGCAACGAGACTTGGCTGGTCCTCGGGGGCCTCGGCCTGCTCGCCGCGTTCCCGCTGGCCTACGCAATCATCATCCCAGCAGTTTATTTCCCGATCTTGCTGATGCTACTGGCGCTGATCTTTCGGGGCGTATCGTTCGAGTTCCGTTTCCGCGACCGCGAGCGGCGCGGGTTCTGGGACAACGGCTTCTGCTACGGCTCGATACTGGCCACGTTCGCCCAGGGCGTCGTGCTGGGTAGCTTCATCCAGGGTTTTCATGTCGAAGGGCGAGAGTTCGTTGGCAGCTCGTTCGACTGGTTCACGCCGTTCTCGCTTTTGACCGGTGCGGCTCTGGTGTTCGGTTACGCGCTGCTCGGTGCCGGATGGTTGATTATCAAGACCTCGGGCCAGTTGCAGCAATGGGCGCGCCGCCAGGGACGGCGCTGCCTGATCGGAGTGATCGCTGGCGTGGCTATCGTCAGCCTGTGGACGCCGCTGGCTGACCCGCAGATCTCGGCGCGCTGGTTCAGTTGGCCCAACATTCTGCTGTTCGCTCCGGTACCGCTGATCACCGCCGCGCTGGCGATTTATGAATGGCGGTTGCTTCGCCGGGGTCCGGACCATGCGCCGTACATCGTCGCACTGGCCTTGTTCTTGTTGGCCTACCTCGGCATCGCGATCAGCCTTTGGCCAATGATCGTGCCGCATCATTTCACTTTGCGCGAGGCTGCCGCATCACCTAGCACACAGGCGTTCCTGCTGATCGGCACATTGTTCCTGCTGCCGGTGATTCTAATGTACAGTGCCTGGTCGTACTGGGTATTTCGCGGCAAGGTGCGCGGCGATATCGACTATCACTAGCGATCCTAGCTTAGTCCTACTGCGTCACTCATTCTGCTTCACTACCCTCTGACGCCTGTGTCCGCAACAAGGGCATCGAGGAAGGACGAGAGCCAAGGTCCGTGCGAGGCGGCTACGCAGCGCTGCGATTGAGTGCGGTATGTGGCGTTGAGACCGCAGCGGCAGCTCCTCTAGGTCGGTAACCTGCGGGAACGGAAGATTGCGAGCCTCGCCAGGCGCGGGCCGGTCCTGAGGGGGGAATCGTCTCCTTCTCGGAGATCAGGAAGCCGTAAGCTGCGATGCAGAGAGTTGCGTGATGGTGGAAGCCGCGCCAACCGCGGCCTTCATAGTGCCCGAGGCTGACCTCCTGCTTCAGTTCGAGATAATCGCGTTCAATCCGCCAGCGCAGTTTCGCCTGATCGACCATGCGCTCGAGTGAGGAATCGTGTGTTTCGGCCCTTTAATCGCGGGCATCTGTCAATAGTCTTTTGCGTCAATCGCGGCCGAAGCCTCGGGGTAGTTCAACTGCCTCCAGCTGTTCCACCAGGTCGCGCAGTTCAAGGACGGTATCGAGCCGTTCAGCTATTGCGCTGTCGGCCACCCCGGCGGGCAAGTTGTCCCGCCAGTCTTGATAGGCGTCGAGGCAGTCCAGCAGCGTGCCCACGGCTTCCTGCCACTGTTGTGGACGGCTACGTCGATCTTTCGGACGCCGGAAGCGCACGGGCTTTTCGCCGGCCCGTTGCCGTTCCCGCAGCCGTGCCATTCTCTCCGCTCCGGTCAGTGCCATGAGTGCCAGGGCTCCGTCACGTGACGCTGCACAATGTTGTTCGGCCCGCTTCCATGTTCGATCTCTCTAAAGACAACGGACAGAATCCGACGTTGGCGGCATCAATGCTTCCTCCTCTTCTCATAACCGAGGTCAAGCCCCAGCAGCGACGCGGGGCGCCGAAGGCGCCGGCTTGAGGTCGGTTATGAGAAGAGAGACCATTGGGGCTGCCTGCTCGTCGTTGATTGTTTGCGCTGCCATCCGATACATGGCTGCCCATGCCGGGGTCAGGGTCCTTTTCGAGGTCTGAGCCTCATGATTGTGTTCGGGGCGGGCGCCTCATCGTGTGCAGCGAAGTGCAAGAGCTTCGTCTTCAGCCGAAACATCGAGGTTGCCATCACCACCGTCCCGGCAGCGACAACAACCGGCGCTGCTGATCCTGCAGGGCCGGATCTGGGTGTGCTGCTACGCTATCTTCTCATTGCCCCATTCGAACCAGGTGGCGTCGGTCCAGATACAGTGCAGGACGACGGCGATCTTGCGAGCGACCGCCACCTTGGCCTTTTTGGCGCCAACACGCTTCATCAGCCGAACGCCCCACGCCTTCAATGCGGACCAACGCTGAGTCCGGTGGAGCACGACGCTTGCGGCCTCGAACAAGTACGTCCGCAGCAACCGGTCCCCCCGTTTGGAGATGCGGCCGTTGTAATCCTGCTCGCCGGACTGTTTCCGACGCGGTGTTAAGCCCAGGTATGCCCCGACAGCCTGGGCCGACCGGAACCGTGTGGGATCATCGATGGTGTGGCGGAACGCCAACGCGGTCACTACGCCCACGCCGGGCACGCTCATAAGTCGCCGTTTCGTCTGCCTTGCTTCCTTGCGGACGCGCTTGTCGAGGGCGGCTTGCTGTTGCTCGACTTGCTCGTGCACCGCAAGCAGGCCATCGACGATGGAGCGCAGCACGTGATCGTCAAGCAATCGGCGCACGTGGTTGCGGAACTGGCCGCCAATCGCGCGCGGGAACAACAGGCCGATCTCCTTGAGCAGGCTGCGGACCTGGTTCTCCAGATCCCGGCGGATGCTGACCAGGCGAGACCGGGCAACGAGCAGAGATCGAACTGCCTGGCTGTCGTCGCTCTTGACCCGGACTTCGCGATACCAACCGACCCTGATCAGTTCGGCGAGTCCGCGAGCGTCATTTGGGTCGCTCTTGTTCATTCGCACGGACAACACGGCGTGGGCGTGGCGAGCGTCCACACGCACGACTGGAAGGCCGACGCGCTTGAGTTCGTGCCACAGCCAACTGGCCATAGCACCCGTCTCGAAGCCGACCCGTTCTGCGGTAGGTGCCCGTTTGCCAATCACGCGGGCCAATGCACCAGGATCCGACGCTACCTTGCCTTCAAACACCACCTTTCCGTTCTCGTCGACCACGCATACGGCGATCTCTTTCTGAGACACATCCAATCCCACATATTGCTTCACGGCTGCTCTCCTGTTGGCTGCTTTGCTGAGGCCGAGGCTATCGGACCTCGTGACCGGCGGAGAGCAGCCACCCGCGATTACGCAACGTGTCCAAGTTTGACCCCCTGAGTGGGGTGATCGACGTCCAAAATTGATCCCCTGATTATGTGGCTGCTGGGCTGCCTGCCTGGGTTCTCAGGTGGGCGGTGGGAGATGCTGATTGTGGAGACGATCGACCGGATCAGACGCGAGCATTTGGTCAAGGGCAAGTCGATCAAGGAGATCGCGCGTGATCTGAAGGTGTCGCGCAACACGGTTAGTAAGGTGCTGCGATCGGGGGGACTTCCCTTGTTGCGCACTGATGTTCTGCCATACGTGCTGCCACCTTTACCCCGGTGAGACCGTCCAGGGCGTGTTTCGCTCGCTTGCCTGACGACGGCGGCCTCCCCGTTCCACTGGCGGGTCGGCTCTCACATTTGATCCTTTCGAGGCCTCATTGGTGTTGGCTTGTGCTGCGGCCCTTATGGCCCGCTGATCCCCAGAAGGGACCTTTTCCCGAAGTGCTTCAGACCATTCGTCGCATCCTGATCCGCCCCGGGCGCTTCCGGCTGGAGCGAGAGTTCCCGGGTGGGATTTGCACCCACGACATCTGTGCGCCTTGGCAAGGCACACAGTGGAACAAGATCGAGCATCGCCTGTTTCGCCTTCATCACGACGAACTGGCGTGGCAAGTCGCTGGTCAGCCATCAGGTCATCGTCCAACTCATCGCCCCCACCACGACCGACACCAGCCTCAAGGTCCACTGTGAGATCGACGCCAACCTTTGCCCGAAAGGCGTGAAGGTGACTGACCGCGAGATGCTCGCAATCAACATCACACGCAGTGAATTCCACGGTGAGTGAACTACACCATCGAGCCCGACGAACAACCACCTTGAAGTGGCTATTTCTCGGCGGATCCTGAGTGGTTCCCGATCAGTCGGCGACCAGACGAAGGGACCGGCGCTGGGCCGGTCCCTTTCGCAAGCGTCTTCGTGTGACGGTCAGCTGTTAGCACCTTCATGGTCCTGGTTGCCCTGAAACAGCCACGTACCGCGGTTTGAATTGGCGACGTAGGCATGGGTCGCCTGGCCGCCCTGTGCCGTCGCCACCGGCGGGGCATTCTGCACCGGGGCTTGGGCAATTACGCCGGGAAGCTCGGTGAAGAATGTATCGGCCTGCGGGATATCGCCATCGCCCGCATAGGATGAACCGATGCCCAGACTGAGCGTCGTGGCAGCGGCAAGAAGGATGGTCTTCATGGTCTCTACTCCTATCTCCAGGGCTCGCCTCCGGGGCGGGCCTGTTCTGTTGCATCGCACCATTTGCGACGCAGCGGAGATGGGTCTTTGTCCTGCGTGGGATAATACCGTTCTATTGCATAGCATCATGCCGCAAGTTGATGGACTGCTCGCGGAAGGCCACGACTCTGCCGAGGCTTCCATGCCCCTTGGAGGATTCCATCGCGGCGGTATCCGCGGCGACAGGCGTCGGTAGCGCCAAATGCAATTGCTGCATAAGCAGATGCGCCTGGTCGAAGTTGAGTTTGTCGGGCTTGCGGCGCAGGCTTTCCACCGGCACGGCGATCAGCTCGGCATGGGTGCCATCGCGGGTAAATCCCGTATTGCCACCCGTGCCCCAAACCTCGGCGCCCGTCCATTCGAACGGACCTGCCTCGGCCACTCCGGAGAAATCCCGGCGCAATGTTGTCTGCCTCATCGCCCTGCGACATTCTTGACGTCGCTCGGATTGATCGAAGCCGCCATGACTCGTACCAATGCCGTCCTCTCGTCGGCAGTCGGTGCGGCCACCTCCACCACTTCGAGAACCGCGGGATCGCCGAAGGCCTTGAACTGTATCGCGCGCATGACCCGCTCCTCGCTTCGCAATTTCTGCCATCGCACGGCAGAATGGCATCCGATGGCAATCACTTGGGATTCCCATGCCCCGACCAGACCGATATACCGACGAAGACAGCCTGCCAGTGATGGTGCCGCGCAACGACAAGGCTTTGGTCGCGATCGCGCCCGAACGGATCCAGCGGCTACGCGAGCACCTGATCGAGACATTCCGTGAACTGCGACGGGCGAAGCATCCGGGACTTTTCGCTTCGTCTGTGCGGCCGCAGCCTAATGGTTTCGCGGCCCGCGTGGCGCACACAGCTTGTTCTCTATGCAAGGGCTGGTGCTGCAGGAACGGCGATGACGACGCCTTCCTGGATGATCGGACACTTGCACGCGTGCGCCTTGCCACACCCGGCATGTCTGAACATGCCATATTCCGGTTGTATCTCGACCGCGTGTCGCCGGTCACTTACCGGGAGTCGTGCATCTTTCATGGCAAGAATGGTTGTACGCTAGACCGCTCAATGCGCGCTGACGTGTGCAACAACTACTACTGCGGCGGTCTCGGTGCTTACATGAAAACTGGCGCCGCGGCGCCGACGAAGGTATTCGCTGGCGAAGGCGATAAGATGCGGACGTCGCCGGTTCTAATTCCATAGGTCGCGACGGAAAATCGCTTTGTTGCGCGAATATTGCGCAGCCGGCCGCGTGCCAGCTGGTGGAGACCGGCGGGGCCGGTATTACGAGGCCCTGGGCCCGGTTGCGACGCAATCTGCAGTCCGCTTTAGCGTCCTGCGCGCCGCGCCGCCACCTTCCCGAGGACGCCAAGATCCATGGCGCCTTCCTGGTGGGCGATGGCATCCATGAGGCTGTCTCGGACCATGCTGCCGACCGGCAGCGGCACCGATACAGCGTCGGCAGCGGCGAGTGCGAGGCGGACATCCTTGAGAGCCAGTTCCGCCTTGAAGCCCGCAGGCTCGTAACGCTGCTGTGCGATCAGCGCACCGTAGCCTTGGTAGACCGGCCCCGGAAAGATGCTGCCGGCTATCACATCGATCAGCTGCTGTGCCCCGATACCATAGGCGCCCGCAAGCACGGTCGCCTCGCCGAGGGTTTCCACCGCGGACGCCAACAAGAAGTTCACGGCCAGTTTTGCGACATTGGCCCGCTGCGACTGCTCGCCCAATCGCCAGACCTTTTGGCCCATCAGGGCGAGCAAGGGCTGCACTGCCTCGATCGCTGCATCCGGCCCGGCCGCCAGGATATTAAGCTTGGCGGCTGCGGCCGCGTCCGGGCGTCCCATCACAGGCGCCGACACGTAGGCGACCTTCCGCGGCTTCCAGCGGGCTGCCAACTCCTCGGCGAACGCCACGGAGACGGTGGCCATGTTGACGTGGATCAGCTGGGGTCCGAGCCGGTCCAGCAAGCCGCTATCGAGCAGGATGTCGCGCAGAGCCCGGTCATCGGCCAGCATGGTGAACGCAACCTCCACGTCGAAGGCCTCGGCCGGCGTGGCGACCGCCACCGCACCCAAGCCGACGAGCTTGGCGGCGCCGGCCGGAGAGCGGTTCCACACGCGCAGTTCGTGGCCGCCAGTCAGCAGGTGGGCAGCCATCGCGCCGCCCATGTTTCCAAGCCCCAGAAAACCAATTCGCATTGCCACCTCCTGATTGGCCGATGACAGTCCACGGCACGTCCGCGTCGCCCAGCGTCGGGCGGTCGCCTACGAACTGCCGATCAGAATGCCGGTTGCGAAGACGAGAAGCCCACCGACCACGACCTGAAAGGCGGTCTACCAACGCGAGCAGGTCCTGATAGATACTGACAGTCCGCTCGATCATGTATTCTTCCCCGACAGCGGTGTCATCTCCGTGGTGGCAGTTTATACGAACGGTAGTATGGATCATTGAGTTGGCAACGATGCGGCGTGCGCCATGGTGCTCTGGGGCCATCACTCCGACCGCACCGGGGAGCGGCCGCGACATGTCGCCTTTGCCTACGCGATCCGCGCAGTGGGTCTGATCGCCACGGCGATGATGACCGATCCGGTGCTGACCATGGTCACCCTGGTGATCGCCGCTATGGGCCAATCCTCCACCGGTCCGACCTTCTGGAGCTTGCCGACGGCGATGCTGTCCGGCACCGCGGCAGCGGGCGGCATCGTGCTGCTCAACGCGCTGGGCAATCTGGGCGGGTTCTTCGGCCCTTATATCTTCGGGCTGATCAAGGACGCCACCGGTGGCAGCTTTAGCTTTGGTCTGATGGCGCTGGCGTTGGGGCCGGTCATGTCAGCATCGATTTTCCTCGCACTTAGGCACTACCGCAGGCTGGAGCATATTCGCGTCGCTGGACGGTAACAATGACCGGAATCTACCCGTGCCCGCCGTTCCGTCGGGCCGATCCCCTCCCACGTGCTGGAGAGGCTCGACGGACAGGCCGAACGGATCCTTCTGAATGCCAATGGCGATCCGGCGCGTTTCGCGTCCTGGGGAGTGCCGGTCGCAGCGGACGTGGTGGCGGGGTTTGGCGGCCCGCTGGTCGGCGTGCTGTTGGTGCCAGCGTGGATCCGTAGTTTTTTGCCGATGTGTTGGTGAGTGTGATCTCGCTCTTGATGGTGGCTTGGCCGAGGAAGAATGCTGGGCTTCCGGGAAGCGGTTCCGGGCTTCTGTAGGGTATGCGGGAAGCGGAAGGGGAAGCGCCGGAATGGCTGCTGCCTTCTCCCCCGCCACGGCCGGAGCCTGCCGCCGTGCTCGCGGCCGTCAAGGACAAGCCCTTCGGGTGGCCGCCAAGTGGCGGCCATCCTTGACCTCCGCTCGACACGGCAGCGGAATCGTAACGTGGTCGGGACGGAAGAATGGCTTCGCCGAGGTCGAACCAAAGAATTCTTCGATGGTCAAACCTCGTGC
>Ga0209040_10000052_pt1 | contig 67126 bp, 71 predicted proteins | sample BogFormECP12_OM3_FD_188240 | JGI IMG/M metagenome (GOLD analysis project Ga0209040, IMG submission 188240) | Bog forest soil microbial communities from Calvert Island, British Columbia, Canada - ECP12_OM3 (SPAdes) (version 2) | ecosystem: Environmental > Aquatic > Freshwater > Wetlands > Bog ... | reverse complement strand
CGGCACTCTGGACACGTCTACCCTGGGCCCGCACACCTACACCGTCACCGCGAAAAGCAAAGACGGCCTGACAGGGACCGCGAGTATCACCTACACGGTCGTGGAACCGCCGACAGCGACGATTGAATCTCCGGCCACCGGCGGCACGTACAAGGCCGGTGAAGTCATCCCGACGAAATTCAAATGTATGGAAGGCGCTTTCGGGCCGGGGCTCGAATCGTGCGATGACAACAACGGCACGAACACCGTTTCGGGCGGCGCGGGCACCTTGAACATCGGCACGGTGGGCATGCACACCTACACCGTCACGGCGAAAAGCAAAGACGGCTTCGAAGGGACGGCGAGCCTCGTTGAGACGGCCATAAACGCGTGCAACGGGATGTACGGCTTCGCGGACGGCCCACTCGGAGGGCCGATCTCGAACGTCTACAACAAACTCTCGACGGAACCGGGCGCCAAGCAGGTCCTCGAGGTGGGCGAAAAAGCGCTCACGGACAAAGGGCTCTCCCTGGTGCTGATCGAAAACCCGCTGACCCGTGCCGAATGCGTCGTCGCCGGCACAGGGTTGAAGTTCGTCGGTGGGGGCCCGGCTTCGTTCAAGGGCCAGGCCGGCTACGAAGCGTTGTTCGCCCTCGACATCACCAGCCCGAGCGGCGGCTCCTTCGAAGTCGAAGTATTCAAATCGGGCGTGCCGGTCTATTCCAAATCCACGGCCTTGAGCGAAGGGCTGGAGGGCACCTTCTAGCGAGATTCGCCCTAGGTTGCCGGCCACCGGACCCATCGGGTCCGGTGGCCGCGCCCCTGCTCCAGCGCGGCGCCCCTGCTCCAGCGCGGCGCCCGGTTGGTCGCGCGGCGGTTCTCTGCTCGCTCGAAGACGGGGCCCGGCGCTCGTCAGTGCGCTGACACCGGGGCCAAGAGACCGTCGACACGAGCTGAGCGAAGAGCAGGAAGGCCGAGCGACGTACTCGCCACCGCCACCCACCGCGCTCTGACCTCGCCGGCGGTGCCTCGACGGGGGTGACTCGGAGCCCGTGACGAGACAGGTCGTCACCTTCGCCGTAACGTCGGCCGGCCGAAGCAGACGCGGCGCGCGACATGTGGGCCGCGGGCGTGCGGCGGCTGCTCCCGATCTAGTCGCCCTCCTCGCAGCGCCACGACGGCTGGGGGGGCGGGATCGAAGCGAGTGCCCGCCGCAGGAGCGTCGGCAGGTGCCTGAGGTCGCGGTCGAGTACGAGCTGATCGAGCGCCACCCAGGCGAAGGGCAAGCGGCGACGTCTCAAGGCGTCGTTCCCGACCAGCACCGGCGGCCCGCAGAACCCGTCGAACGTCCGTCAGCGCGTGCTCGCGCCAGCGGTGCGCCGCGCAACAAACGAGCAGCTCGACGCGGCAGGCGAGGCATCGAGCCCTTCGACGTGCGACGAGCGACTCGCGCGCAAGGCCTGCTGCGTGCATTCAATGAAGCCGGCGTGCTGCTCGCAGCTGACGTCCACGTCGCGCAGCGACTGGCGGATCTCGCCGGCGAGCACGAAGCTCCGAGCCGTACGAGAACTCGTCAAAGAACTCGGCGGGAGCCCGAGCGACGAAGGGCCCGAGATCCGTACCAGACAAATCTGGATCCTTCAATAGCTGCTGGTAGGGGAGGAGAAAGCCGTCGGAGCAAGACGGACGGATCGAATGAGCTACGCCGCGGTCCCAAATGACTGCACGCAGATCGCCTGGCGCCAACGACGAGTACTCCCACTCGATCACCGGGTCGACGGCGTCGACGAAGCCCGCGCCAACGAGATAACGAGCACCGGGTTCGCGCTCCTCGACAAGCGGCAGATCCTTTGCGTAAAGCAGGACCAGCGACTGTCGCGGGCACAGTGCCGAGAAGAAAGAGTCGAGCAGCGCAAGTTGATTGCCACGATCCTGCATCCACTCAGGGGTAAACCCGAGCTTGCTGTTGATCTCCTCCTCAAGCGAACGGTCGACCTCGATGCCCCACAGTCGGGTGTGACGTTCGTGCTCGTCCATGAGCATCCACCGAAATGGGAGTATCTCAAGGCTATACGGCGCCATTCGCTGCTGCGTCTCGGTGAAGTGAGCGTATGGCAGGCTGTTGCGGTACGGGTGAAGCCGCGGGTAGGTTGCGGCCTTGTCACGCATGAAGCTGCCACGCTCCCAGACGCAAGGCGGGACGCCGTCACTGACATCAGCAAACACTGTTCCGGCGTCCGCCTGCTCTGCGATCGGATCCTTCTCCTTCTTGATGCGCTTGAGAACCGTGCAGGAGTGGTTGGCGTCCGGACTGGAGCACACCCGTCCGGTCCAGTCCGTGTCGTTCCAAGGGATCCGAGCGGAGACATGGTGCGTAGGCAGCGCGACAGCGCCCGCAGACAGCTGTGGCATTCGGGGATTCTCTCACGTCCTTGAAAGGCGACCACCCCGACCACCGCGCTGAACTGGTCGCCGGGCAGCGGCGCCGGGCGATGCGGGTGCGTGTCCGCCGCGCCGCGTCATGCGCGTCGTGTGGCCGTCAGGATCCCGGCGGCGCCTTCCGGATCGCTTCGTCGACGAATTCGCGCCATTCCTGGCGCAGCGATGGCACGGCATGGCGCGACAGCCACTTGCGCCCCGCGTCGCTCATTTCCCCGTGGACCGTTATGTCGCCGTTCTTGAGCAGCGCGACGCTAGTGCGCCCGCGTCGCCGGAAGAAGGGCCGTAGTTCGAGGATCTCGCTCGGGTTGCTCACGTAGCGCGCGCCAGGATTGGCCTCGGCGACGGCGAGCAGGTAGTCCTCGCCGTCCTTCGGAGTCAGCCGCGTCGCCTCACGAGCCGGTTCCAAGAGGTTCGCTTCCTTCGCCGGGACGGCGATCGCCACGAGACGAGCGTCGCCCCACGCGACCACCGCTCGTCCTCGGCGGAGCGCGATCACAACGACGCCTCGGCGCGTCGGTACCTCGACCCGCGGGACCGTCCAGACGGCCGTTCTTACGAACCGACTACCGCGAGCGCCCTGTGCTCGTCGGGCTCGCTCGGGTGCGGGTTCCCCGTCGGAAGCCCTCACGTGCATCGCTATACCTCCATCGCCCAGCATTTGCACCGTGCCAAGAGGCCGGTTGCCGTGGCGTCATAGGGCTGGGTCCCTCGACCGCTCTGGATGGACTGAGGCTTTCAGCCTAGCGCGCTCAGCAGTCGGCGAGCGAATAGGCGAAACAGCGGGACCCGGTCGAACGGCAATCTCAGACGCTGCTTGCGTAGATCGCCTTGAGCTTGCCGTTTGCCTGCGGCCGAGTGATGCACCAGGCTACCGCGTGGCAGACTTCCACGATGTTCGAGCTCGGGAAGGTCTACCGCCGCCGGGACCTACACGCGGAGTTCGGGGGGCAGGCACAGGGCGGCATCGTCACGCCGGCGGATCATTCGCTGATCTTCCTGATTACCGGCGAGGGCGGGCACGAGTACGGCTACCACGACGAGTGGCTCGAGGACGGAATGTTTCGCTACTTCGGAGAGGGCCAATCGGGACCCATGACGTTCGTGCGTGGCAACCGGGCCGTCCGTGACCACGCAGTGGAAGGCAAGGGATCTGCATGTCTTTGAGAAGGTGTCTCCGGCCCACCTGCGCTACCGCGGCCAGTTTGTGTGTGCCGGCTACGAGACGGTTCTCGACGTGCCGGGCTCGACGGCACACCGAGGCCGGCGATCGTGTTCCGGCTCGTGCCGATCGCGGGAGACGCGTCAGACGAAGACCTCGCCGAGGCAGACGTGGCAGGCCTGTCCCTTGCGCAGTTGCGCGAGGCGGCACTGGCTGCTCCCGACTCTGGCGACGCGGCCCCCGAGTCCAAGCGCAATGCCTACCGTCGTTCCGCCGCGGTGCGCGCGTACGTCGTCGCGAGAGCCAAGGGCATCTGCGAGGGATGCGGAGCTCCGGCACCCTTTGCGACAGCTGCCGGCAGACCCTATCTCGAGCCGCACCACACCCGGCGTCTGTCCGACGGCGGACCCGACCATCCAGGCGCGGTGATCGCGCTTTGTCCCACCTGCCATCGACGTGCCCACTACGCGGCCGACGGGCCTACATACAACGCAACTCTGATTCTCGAGCTCGCGAAACGCGAGGGCCCCGTCTAGGCAATTGGTTGCCGCGGGCACCCGAGTGATCTGTCGCTCGGGGCGCGTACGCCGCAGGTCATCGTCGCTCCTGTCGAGGCCCACCCGTGCGAGCAGCCACCCACGTCAGCAAGTCGCCTCGGGAGAAGCGGACATATCGGCCCGACCGAACATGTGGTATGCGGTCCCTGCGCGCCTCGGCAAGCAGCCACGAGCCAGGAACGTTGAGCAAGCGCCCCGCTCCGATTGCATCAAGCAGTGCGTCATCGCCGGGCATCGGCTCGGCCAGCGCCACCGCAATCGCTGCCACGGACTCCGGATCAAGCCTGACGGCCTTCGCAGCGGTCATCGTTATGGCCTCTCGTTCGTGTTAACTGGACGGGATGCGCCCCTTATAGCGACCGGCAGAGCCCACGGGACAAGGCTCCTGAGCCGCGCATCAGCTCGCGCGCCATCCCGGAGGACATCATTGGGCAGCCCTGCCACTATTGCCGATAAACGCCCGCTATTTGCGTCTATTTGAGGGCTGACTACTCGGGGGGCTCGGGGATCGTAAATGCTCAATATGCATGCTGGATCCGGCCAGTATCGCGTGGCCGAAACCGACCCCATGGTAAGGAAGGGGTCATCGGTTCGAGTCCGATGCTGGGCTTGGATGCAAGACCTCGAGCAGCAGCGACACGAACGAGTGCCGCAGGCTACACGGCGTCGCGTCCCTGTTGCCGCACGGAAAAGGGCAGCCACGCGATCCATCGGGGCCAGGACTGCCAGATACAGCCCAGCCACCGCGCCGCCCGACCGTTCGTCCACTTCGGGGTTCGGCAACCGGGCTCCCCCATGCCGGGCGCCGATCTGTCCAGTGTGGGTGTCTCTGGCCAGACCGGGGCAAAGAGTGATGTCGCAGTCTGCGAAGGGGTGTCGGCGGCGCTCGCCGTGCTGAGTGAGGCCGGGTCGGTAGAGCGTGCAACGAGAGCCTTCGTGGACCGGTTCGACGTGCGCGACGGTTCATTGGCCTCGTGTTCACACGAGGTCGAGCTGATCACCGCGGGCCAGGCTGACCGCCTGACGGTGCTGCTTGACGGTCTCGAGGCGGACCTTGTCGCCGTAGTCGACGAAGACGGCCGGCGCACGGCCGTGTTGACGATCCCCACCGCGCGCGATGCGGCGGATATCGATCCGGTAAGTCCAGTACTCGAGGAGCCGCTGGACGAGAGCCCAGCGATCGTCTGGCTGAAGGACCTGGATGGCCGCTACCTGCGCGTGAACCGCGGCTACGTCGACCAGCTCGGGACCGATGCCGAGCGCGTGTGCGGCCGGACCGATGCCGAACTCACCGCCGCGGGGTCGATAGAGGGACTGCGACTGGACGAAGAGGACACCGCTGCTGGGCGGGAGCTGCTGGAGCTCGAGTACCGGATCGGCGCGTTCCAAGATCGCCCCGCGTTTGCTGTTCTGCGCTTCGCGCTGCGCGACGGCGAGGGACAGCCGACGGCCACTTGCAGCGTGGCGGCGCCGGTCGCGGAGGAATCGCTGGCACGTTCAGAGTGCGAGCGGCTGATGAGGATCGATCGCTGGGGACGGCTCGACGCGTTCGCGATCCGTCAGGAGCTACTCGACGAGTGGGGGCTCACGCTGGCGGACGGGAGCTCCGGTCCGCCTCTCGACCGTGACGACCGCGTCGCGGCGGTCATCGTTGAGCGAGACGAGGCGCTCGCGACAGCTGCCCGGCTGGAGGAGGAGCTGTTGAAAGAGCGGGAGCAGCGGGGCAGCCTCGGCGCCGAGTCGGAACGCGTTGGCCGGCGCGCCGACGAGCTCGCTGGCGCCGTTGCGGCCGAGCAGACGCGATCCGCCGAGCTCGAGCGGTCGCTCGTTCGTGCCGAGGCCCGTGTGAGTGAGCTGGAAGCCGAGCTGACGGCCGTCCGAGCGAAGCTCGAGGAGCACCTGCTGCGTGCGGAGGCGCTCGAGGCTGCTGCGTCCGCGCCGGACAGCAACGGCCTCAAGTGGGGCACAGCCTCGCAGCGCGCCCTCTCGGCCGCGCTCGTGGGCCTCACGGAGTGGCGATCGGTACTCAACCATGCGGTTGGCACGCTCGGCTCGGAGGGAGGATGGGATGCGACCATCGCGTGGTGCCCCGAGCGGCGCGGGTCGATGATGTGCGGCGCGATCTGGATGCGGGACCCCGCAGGCCTGGCTAAGTTCGGGACCCGGACCTGGAAACACCGAGAGGATGCATCGACCGCAGAGTTCGGTCGTGCTCGCAACCGGATGGCGGCGACCTGCGTGCTCGAGTTGCAGTCGGCCGAGGACCCGCTGCTCAGGGCCGCCGCGGCGGAGGGCATGGGCTCAGCGCTACTGGTGCCAATCAGCGTCGGCGGCGAGACGATCGCGATGCTCGAGTTGTTGTCTCGGACGGCCACCGCGCCGAACGCGGAGCTAATGGTCTCGCTCGAAGCGATCGCTCTGCAACTCGGCGCAATCGCACAGCTCTTCAAGGTCACTGACGTGCCGCGGGCGCGTCTATGAGCGTCCGCACCTTAGGCGGCTGCGCGACCCGATAGCCGCCCGCGAGTAATAGCGGCGGCCTCATCAGCGCTCGCGCTCGGACGGTCACGTGAAGATGATCTGCCCGCCGCCGGCGAGAGCGTAGAACTCGCCGACCGTGATTATGTCCTCGACCTGGGGGATGAAGTCCTCGCTGCTCAGCTTGAACAGATCGACCGACGCCTTGCACGCGTAGAGGCCGGCGCCCGAGTCGGCGATCATCTCGACGAACTCGGGGATCGGCGGGATGTCGAGCTTCTCCATTTCGCGGGCGAGCTGGTGGGTTACGAGCGCGGAGACGCCCGGCACGCCGCCGGCCCAGGTGGCGAGGTGCAGGCCGGGGTTGCCGACGGTAGCGACCTTGACATGGTCGTGCTTGGCGCTGTTGATCGCGTCCAGGCCGAAGAACGTGAAGAAGACGTTCGCCTCGATGCCCTCCATGCGGGCCCCGTTGGCCATGATCAGGCCGGGGTAGATGCCCTCGAGCGATCCCTTGGAGATGATGATTGAGACCTTCTCGATCGCGTCGCTCATGTGTGCCTCGATTGCGTCGGGTTCAGATGCAGCCGCGCGGCTTGGGAATGCCGCCGATCTTCGCGGCCAGCTTCGCGGGGCCCTTGGGTAACAGCTCGTAGAGCTCCTTGATCGGGACTCCGGAGGCCTTCCCCAGCGTGCGGATGGACGGGGCAGAGCCCGTCTCCAGGTAGCTCTTGCGCATGAAGTTGACGACCTGCCAGTGACGGTCTGTGAGCTCCTCGATGCCGTTCGCGCGAGCGATCTCCTCGGCGATCTGCTCGTTCCACTGGCGCGCATCGAGAAGGAAGCCGTCGTCGTCGAGCTCGACGCTCGTGCCGGCGAGCGTGACCGTGCTCATCCCGATGCCTCCGATCCCTCGCGCGAGAGCGGTTCGGCGCCGCCCTGGAAGCTCGCGCCGACGCCCGGGATGTCGTAGCCGGGCAGGAGCACGTTCCAGTACAGCGGCTGAAAGGCGATCTTGGCGAGATGGTTCAGCCGCGACTCGGCGAGCAGCGCCAGCGGCCCGATATGGGGGTCGGGGAAGCGCCCGGGCAGCGGCTCGACCTCGTAGTCGAAATCGATCAGCAGAGCCTTGTGAAAGCCCGTCTCAATGAAGCAGTTCGTGTGGCCGTCGTAGAAGCCCGTCAGTTCGTCGCCGGCGAGGAAGCGCCGGATGTTCTCGACGACCGTCTCGCCCTCGAAATGGGTCACCGAGCCCGCCTTCGAGGTGGGTACGTCGGCCGCGTCGCCGATCGCGAAGATGTTCGCGGCGGCCTTCGCCTGAAGCGTGTTGCGATCGGCGGGCACGAAGCCCATCGCGTCGCCGAGGCCGGGAGAGCGCCCGATGCAGGCGGCGCCGCCGTGGACGGGGATCGCGACGAGCAGATCGAACCCGATCTCGCGCTCATCCCAGCTGTGAAGCGTCCGCGAGGCCGCGTCGACCCGGCCTGTCGCGAACTCCGGCTCGAGCCGGATGCCCTTCTCGGACAGGAGCGAGCCGAGCCGCGCGGAGGCGACCGGTCTCGTGAAGGCCGCGTCGAGGGGGGTGACGAACGTGATCTCGACGTCATCCCGCAAACCATGCTCGCGCAGCTGCCAGTCGGCCAGAAAACAGAACTCCAGCGGCGCAACGGGGCACTTGATCGGCATGTCGATCACGTTGACCACGAGCCGGCCCGCTCGAAAGCCCGCCAAGGCGTCGCGCAGCGCGGTAGCGCCCGGCAGGGTGTAGAAGGTGTGAATCGAGCGCCCCCACTCGGCACCTTCCAATCCCTCGGTTTCCTGCGGCTGGAGCGCGGCGCCGGTGGCGATGACGAGCACCTCGTAGGGGACGTCCTCCCCGCCGGCCAGATGCACCGTGCTCTGCTCGACGTCGACGCGGTCGACCTTCGCGAGGCGGAAACCGACCCCGTGGCGAAGCTGCGCCCGCCGCGAGCGCACGAGCTCGCTCGGCTCGGCGAGCCCGAAGGGGACGAACAGCAATCCCGGCTGATAGACGTGGAGGTCGTCGCGGTCGATCACCGTGACGCTCGCCTCATCGCCGCAGAGCCGCTGCAGGCGGTTAGCGACGAGCGTACCTCCGGTTCCGCCGCCGAGAATCACGATCCTGTGCGCCATCACCACCGATGCTCGCCGCTGAGTCCCGCTGCTCCAAGGTGGGCAAGCCGCGCGCTTGCTGCGGGATACTCCCCATAGGCGCGCGGCGCGGCCGGGCGTGGGGACCCGGCAGCCCGCAACGCGCCGGTGGCCGGCTCGCCGGGCGCTGCGTGGCGCCGCCACGCGCGGCTGCTCAGGGGGCGCTTTGAACGAGCGCCGCGAGCTCGGCGAACTGCGCCTGCAGCCCGCCGCAGACCTGCTCGCACAGCTCGTAGACGCCAGGGTCGGCGATGCTGTAGATGGAGCTGTTGCCATCCTTGCGCCGCGCGACGATGCCGGCCTGCAGGAGCACGCCGAGATGCTTTGACGCGTTCTGCTGACTGGTCCCGAGCGCTTCGGTGATCTCGGTAACGCTGAGCTCGCTGTCGCGGAGCAGGTCGAGGATGCGGATTCGGGTCGGATCGCCGATCACGCGCAGCCGCGCGGCGATCAGCTCGGCGAGTTCGGCCGGTATGGGGCTGGGTAGCTTCACCGTCCGACTCCGGCTCGCGAGGGCGCCGAATCGGCCGGGAAGACACCCGCTCCTCCCCCTCCGGGGATCGACCTTTTAGAAACTATTGTCACCTGAACTACTACTTTACCGTACAACTCGGTAGTTGTCCAACACGTCGGCGACCGGCTAGACGGCGAAACGCCGGCGACCGGCGACACGAGCAGCGTCGCACGGCCGACGACATCTGTGGCGCGGCGCGTCTGGGGTGCGGCGTGGCCCGTCTGAGATGCTCTAGATGGCGACGAACCCGCGCTTGCGGCTGGCGAGGAAGTAGCGCTCGAAGGCCAGCTTGGCCCAATGCGCTTGCGGACCCGCCATCACATGCGCGCTCGGCGCGTGGCCGTTGGCGTACAGGCCGTGGGCGAGCACGTGGTCGGCCTTGAAGATGATCCCGCTGTTGCCCCCGTCGAGCACGCAGATCGCCGACAGCTCGCCGAGTGGCAGCTCACGATGGCCGCCGCCGTTGATGTCGGCAGCGATGTTGTGGGCCGCGATCTTCGCCATCGTCTCGGACATCTGACCCGTCTTTGGCACGCCCGCCGGAACCTCGGTGGCCTCGGGAGGAGCGATCGCCGTGGCGACCCCTGCGGCGTAGATGTCGGTGTGGTCGGGATGGCGGAAGCGATCGTCGATCGGCACGAACCCCATCGCGTTTGCGAGGCCCTCGCTTTCGCGGACCGCGTCGACGCCCGTGAACGGCGGGACGATCATCGAGTAGGCGAACGGGAGCACGCGGCCGCCCTCGAGCTCGATCTCGCCCTCGCGGACCTCGCGGATGACGTTGTTGGCGATGCCCTCGATGCCGAGGTGCGCGAGGAAGCCCTCTATCCGCTTCGCTGAGTCGCCGACCCCGCCCAGGCCGAAGTGGCCCAGATAGGGCTCTGCGCTGATGAACGTAACCGGTGCGACGTGCTGTAGTCCGGCCTTGACGATTCTGTGGTGGATGTTGAAGAGGAACTCATAGGAGGCGCCGAAGCACGACCCGCCCTGCGCCGTCCCCACGACGACCGGCCCGGGGTTCTGCAGGAACCGCTCCCACGCCGAGCGCGCGAGTTCGGCGTGCTCGAGATTGCAGACCGACTGGGTGAAGCCCTGCGACGGGCCGAGGCCGGGGACCTTCTCGAAAGCGAGCCGGGGCCCGGTGGCGAGGAGCAGCTTGTCGAACTCGATCACGCGCCCCGATCCGGTAGTGACGGTGTGGGCATCGCTATCCACGCCCGCGGCCGCCTCGTTGACGAACTCGATGCCCTTGCGCCCGTAAAGCGGAGCCAACGGGAACGTGATGTCGCCGGCATCGCGCGCGCCGAACGGCAGCCAGATGAGCGACGGGATGAACGTGAAATCCTCGCGGGGGTCGAGCACGATCACCTCGTGGCGGTCATCGAGGCGTTTGCGGAGCTCGAGAGCCGCGGTCATGCCTGCGAAGCTCGAGCCCAGGACGACTACGCGACTTGCATGAACGACCATGACAACTCTCCTAAACAGTGGTGGAGTTGTAAACGTACCATCTGGCACAAAGCTTGTCAACCGTACGTCCGTATAGTTGTGTTCTCTCGTCGGCGCCGCGCTCAGTGGTGGCGGCCGCCTCGCACGCGACGAGTCCACCCCGCTACCGCACCCGGTTTCCCGGGTCGCTAGGCTCCCGCACGTGGATTCCGACCGCGCCCGCGAACTGCTCGAACGAGAGCGCGAACGCGTCGAGCAAGCGATCGCCGCGCTCGCCGAAGACGACGGGCAGGCTGCCTCCGAGCAGGACGAACCGGGCGAACTCGGCTCCGAGGATCTCTACGAAAAGGAGTTCGACACGGGTCTCGCCGAGGACCTCGCCGAGCAGCTCGCGGCGGTGGAGCGCGCCGAGGCGCGGCTGGCGGCGGGCACATACGGCCTGTCCGTCGATAGCGGGGAGCCGATCCCCGACGCCCGCCTGGAGGCCCGCCCCACCGCCGAGCGCACCGTCGAGGAGCAGGCGCGCGAGCCGTAGGCCGAGCGGACCCTCCCAGCTCTCCGATCGAAGGCCGCGCGGGGCGGCTCAGCCGTCCAGGGCCGGCGCGCTCGCCGAGCCGCAGAGGCGCGCGAGCACGCTCGCATCGCCCTCGACGCTCAGGCGTCGGGGCCGCACCCAGGCGCAGAGACGCCCGTGGGCGCGCTGTGCCGCGGCGAGTAAGGCACGCGGCGCGAGCGCGCTCAGGCTCGCAGCTCGCCCACCCCGACGATCACCGACCAGCCGCCGACCTCGACGCGCTCGAGTCGCTCGCCCGAGCCGAGGGCACGGGCGAAGAGCTGCGAGGGTCGGCCGATCTCCGCGCCCTGGCTGATCTCGATTTCCTGTCCGAAGGCGATGCGGCCGTGGCGCGCGAGATGCACCGCGAGCGGCCCCGCGGCCGATCCCGTTGCGGGATCCTCCGGCACGCCGAGGCCGGGCGCGAACATGCGCGAGCGCACGCGCGCGCCCTCAGCGGCGAAGCAGCTCACGCAGAGCGCGCCGAGCGAGCACAGCGCAGCAAGATCGGGGCGCAGCGCAGCGACCTCCTGCTCGCTCTCGAGCGCCACGTAGACCTGGCGCGGCCCGTTGCGGTAGACCTCGACCGGCAGGCTCGAGCCCGTCAGCGAGAGCGCCCGCAACAGCTCGCCCGCGGCCTCGAACGGCTCCCACGTCGGCAGCGGCTGTTGCATCCGCCCGAACGTCGCGCGACCCTGGGCTGCGCCGATCTCGACCGTCACGGGTCCCCCGCCGGTCTCCAGCGTGACGCTCTCGCGGCCCAACGCGCCGGCCACGACGACGGCCGAGCCCAGCACCGGATGCCCCGCGAACGGCAGCTCGGTGGTCGGGGTGAAGATGCGAGCGCCCACGTCGCCCTCGAGCCGCGGGGATGAGAGGAACACGCTCTCGGACAGGTTGAGCTCGCGCGCTATCTCCTGCATGCGCGCGCCCTGCAGCTCGGCGGCGTCGGTGAACACCGCCACCGGGTTGCCCTGCAGCGGCGTCTGCGTGAACACATCGAGCACGAGGTAGCGCAGCGCCCGCTCGCGCGCGCTCGCGCCTTGCGGCGGGAAGGGGTCGAACTCGCGAAGCGATCCAACGGCGTCGCCCATGGAGTCAGGCTAGGGCGGCGCGGCAGTCGGTGTAGGCTCGTCGCACCTGGCAAGCACGCGGAGGGAGCGCAGATGAGCGTTGTCGAACGGGAACTGCAGGACGGCGTGGCGTTGCTCACCCTCAACCGTCCGGAGCGGCTCAACGCCTGGACGGGTGAGATGGAGCTGCTCTACTTCGACCTGCTCGAAGCGTGCGCCGAGGACCCCGAGGTGCGCGCCGTGGTCGTCACCGGCGCCGGTCGCGGGTTCTGTGCCGGGGCCGACATGCAGGACCTGCAGGCGCTCGGCAACGGCTCGACCGACGAGGTCGAAGCCCCGACCGAGCGTCGCCCGCAGAGCCTGCCGCTGTCGATCCCCAAGCCGATCATCGCCGCGATCAACGGCCCCTGCGCGGGGATCGGGCTCGTGCAGGCGCTCATGTGCGACATCCGCTTCGCCGCGCAGGGAGCGAAGTTCACGACCGCGTTCGCACGGCGGGGCCTGGTCGCCGAGCATGGGATCTCCTGGATCCTGCCGCGGCTCCTCGGGCCCGCGCGGGCGCTCGACCTGCTGCTCTCGGGCCGCGTCGTGCTCGCGGAGGAGGCGTGCGCGCTCGGGCTCGTCAACCGCGCGCTCGCCCCCGCTGAGCTTCTCGATGCCGCGCTCGCCTACGCGCGCGAGCTTGCAGCGAACTGCTCGCCTGCGAGCATGGCCGCGATGAAGCGCCAGGTCTACGAGGACCTGGAGCGCGGGCTGGCAGAGGCGACCGCCAACGCCGACCGCCTCATGCTGCGGTCATTCGCCGCCCCGGACTTCCGCGAGGGGGTCGCGAGCTTCGTCGAGCGCCGCGAGCCGCATTTCGCCTCGCTGGCCGGCTAGCGGTCGCCTTCGAGCAGGCGGAACCGCACCCCGCCGAGCGTGAACGAATCCGCTTTCGCGGGCGGGTTCGGCGTGGGTGCGAGAGCGATCTCGACGAGGCCGTAGCGGCCCTCGGACGCGCTCGATGTGAAGCGCACCTCGCTGCCGTCGAGCGCCAGGACGGGCTCCTCGCCGGCCGCCGGCTCGGCAACGCCGAGCACGTGCGCCCAGCGTGCGGCCACGCTATCCGGGTCCGCGACCGCGAGCGTCACCGCCGCGAGGCGCAGCGGCGCGCCCTGACCCTTGCGCCCGGTCCATTCGGGCCCTCCCCAGCGCCACGTGCCCTCGGGCTCCGAGCGGTCGATCGAGACGATCGCGCCGCCGATGTCACCCGGATGCAGGTGTGTGCCCGAGATGTCGGCCAGGTCAACCCGCCAGACGACCCGGATCCCGAGCGCTGCCGCGCGCTCGCGCGCGGCAGCGAGCTCGCGTACGTCGAAGAGGACCATGTAGCCCCCGTCGCCGTGGCGCTCGAGATAGCGCCCGCCCGCCGTGCCCGGCTGCGTGGGTGAGACGACCTCGAGGAAGCAGTCATCGAGCGCGAACACGACGTTCTCCAGGCCGAACTCCTTTACGCCCGGGTCGCGGAACGGCTCGCGCAGCGCGAGCCGCTCACGAAGCTCCTCTGCGAGCGGTTCCAGCTCGCGCGCCACGAGCACCGCCTGGCGCAGCCTCACGCCGGCCGCAGCATCTCCCACGCCGGCCGCAGCGTCTCCAACGCCGGCCTCAGCATCGCCCATGGCCGCGAAGGCTACCGTCCGCCGCCCGCTCCCACCGATCGCCGTCGCCGCCGAGATAATCATGCGATCGCAGAAGACAGCCCGCACCCCCAGCCGCGCCCTGTCCGTCGGAGGCGCTCGGTGCGCATCGAGCGCACCGGCGAGTGGATGGTCTCGGGAGGAGATCCGGCCGCCGCCGTATACGGCCTGCTCGCGATCGGCGCCCTGATGGCGGCCGAGAGCGGTCACCACGAGACGCACCTCGACACCTTCCTCTCGGCGCTCGTCGCCGCGCTCAGCTACTGGCTGCTGCACGCCTACGCGAGGATGCTCGGGCGCCGCATGATCGCCGGCGAGCATCTGCGCCCGAGCCTGCTCGCCGAGGCGCTCGGGCGCGAACGCCTGCTGCTCGCGGGCGCCGCGGTCCCGACGGGCGTGCTGCTGATCGCGTGGGCCGCCGGCGCCTCGCGCGACGCCGCCGTAAACGACGCACTTTGGAGCGCGGTCATAGGCGTGGTCCTGTTCGAGCTCTTCGCCGCCATGCGTGCACGGTCCTCGCGGCGCGAACTCGCGCTGGACGTGGGCATTGGTCTGATGCTCGGCCTGGCAATCCTCGCTCTGCGCGTCCTGCTGCACTAGCGACTGTCCCGCCGCTGCAGATTCCGGCGGAGTCCAGTTAATGGATCAATACGGTTCATTCGACTGTACACTGCCGTTCTGCAATGCAGACAAAACGCCTCATCGCCGCGGGACCGCTGTATGCGCGCCTGCCGCGCGGTCCCCACCGCCTTGGCCGCCGCGCGGTGCTGCTCAACCAGCGCGCGCGCCTGCACGGCGCGATGATCGAAGCCGTCGCCGAGGCCGGCTACGAGGCGACCAGCGTCAAGCGTGTGATCGCGCTCGCCGGCGTATCCCGACGAGCCTTCTACGAACAGTTCGCCAATCGCCAGGACTGCTTCCTCGCGACCTTCGACGCGATCGCTGCGCATGCCTTCTCGCGCGCGCGCAGCGCCTGTCTCGCCGCCGACGGATCGCGCGATCGACGCCTGCGGGCGGCGTTCGGGGCGCTTGCCCGGGACGCAGCGGCGCACCCCGCGGCCGCGACGCTCGTCGCGGTGGAGATCGAGACCTGCGGGCTCGCAGGCGTCGCGAGGCTACGCCGCGTAGGTGCGAGCTGCGAGCCGGCGCTCGCCCGCGCGCTGTGGCGCGAGCCCGCGCCCGTTCCCGCGCCGCTCGTTCGCGGCGTCGTCGGGGGCGTGCATGCGATCATCGCGGCCCACCTCACGCTCGAGGGCGCGCGGCCGCGGTCTTCGCTGCCTGACGCTCTGCTCGCGTGGACGCTCCCGTTCGCCGCCGGCCTCGCACCCTCGCAGGCCGCGCAGATGGCGCGGGAGGCCGCCGCCGTGCTGCGCGAAGCCAGCGCGGCGCCGGTGAGCCGCGCACCCGCATCGCCGCGGCACGCGCCCGAGCACCGGGCGCTGCAGCGCGCGGCGCTGCGCCTGGCCGCGCTGGGCGAGTTTCGCGACGTTGCACCCGCGAGGATCGCCGACGAGGCCCGCGTCCCTGTGGAGAGCTTTCACGCGAGCTTCGCCGACCCCGACGCCTGCTTCGCGACCGGGCTCGAGGAACTGGCCTGCGAGCTGCTCGAGAGCGTCGAGGAGCCGCTCGCCTCGGCGGATAGCTGGCCGGCATGCGTGCGCGACGCGGTCGGCGCTCTGCTGGCTCATCTCGTCGATCAACCCCTCAGCGCTCACACGATCTCACGCGGCGCGTTCTCCGTCGGCGCGCCGGCGGTGCGTCGCAACCGCGCCCTCGCGCGCGCGATCGCAGCGCGGCTGCTGCGCGACGCGCCCGCCGACTGCGCACCGGCGCTCATCGACGGCGCCGCGGGAGCGCTCTGGCACACGATCGGCTGCCAGGTCGCCGGCGGACGCGCGCAGCTGCTCCCGGCGCTGCGCGACTACCTCACCTACCTGCTCATCACGCCCGCGCTCGGGGCCGAGAGCGCCGCCGAGCTCGGTGCCTCACGCGCGCTCGACTAACCGCGCCGGCGGCTGATGCGTTCGGCCATGTACGTGAGCACAATCCCGGCGAGCACGGAGATCACGATCACGAGGATCAGGGGCGCGTGGCCCGAGCCGAAGATCCAATCGACCTTCACTTCTTCGAGGTTCAGAACCGCAAACAGGGTCGCGATCACCGCCAGCGCCAGCATCCCCCCCGTGCGGGCGAGGTCCCGCGTGCCGCGTTTGCCCGCCGGCTTGGTCTCGGGGGTGGGCTTCTGAGGGGAGGGCGCTGACATCCCGATCTGCGTTGATCGTAGCCGCCGTACCCCTAACGGCGCCGCGCTGCGCGCCTCCCCGGGCCGATAGGAGCGGCAGCGTCAGCGACCTCGCGGTGCCGGGCGCGCCGCATCCGAGGAGGCCCGGCGCCGGCGGCGAATACCATGGCACGATGAAGCTCTACCTCGTGCGCGGCGCGGCGGCGGGGGCGCTCGCGCTTGCGAGCACCGCCCTGCTCGCCGCTTGCGGCTCGCAGACCGACACCGTCAGCGCCACGAACACGGTCCCCGCAGCGCAGGCGGCGACCGCGACGCAGACGAGCACGGCTGCGACGACGCCCGCGAGCACCGCAGCGACGCCCGCAACTCGGAGCTCTGGCTCGGGTGGGACCCCCGCCGAAACCACCCGCACGGCCAGCGAGCCGGCCTTCACCGAACACGAATCCCACTCCGAAGGCGCCGCGGGGGCCGCGGCCGTAGTGCGCGCGCACGGTTACACCCCCAGCGACACATCCGAATATCACTCAAATCAAACGCTCAGGGTGCTGATCGGGACCCGTACCGGCTCGGGCGACGGTTACGGTCAGCAGGCGTTCTTCTTCGTCGACGGCCGCTACATCGGCACCGACACCAAGGAACCGAGCGCCTCCGTGAAGGTCGTCTCGCAGGGAGACACCGAAGTCACCCTCGCCTATCCCCTCTACCGCAGCAACGACCCGCTCTGCTGCCCCGGCGGCGGCCAGGCGACGGTCCACTTCCAGCTCAACAACGGCCGGCTCTCGCCGCTGGAGGCGATCCCGCCGGCGAGCTCCAAGACCTCCCTCAGCCGCTACTGAGGTGCGATCCTCGTCCCGGCCGGAGGCGTCGCGGACCGGCGCAGCGCGCGCCGCTCCACGCGGGTTGACAAGCGCCTATCGTGGGGACTCACAACTCACGAGCGAAAGGGGACGCCGATGGGCGTAAAGGTCGAAGGGCGCGGCGCGGAGCTATTGGAGGGCAAGAACTTCTGCAACGTCGCGACGCTTCGCGGCGATGGCACCGTGCATGGCGTTCCCGTGTGGGTCGACGTGCAGGACGGGCGGCCCGTGCTCAACACGGCCGAGGGACGGGCGTGGCCCCGCAACCTCGAACGCGATCCGCGGGTCACGCTGACCGTGCAGAACATGGAGAACCCATACGAGTACCTCGAGGTGCGCGGGCGCGTGGCCGAGCGCACGCACGACGGCGCCGACGAGCACATAGACGCGCTCGCGAAGAAGTACATGGGCGTCGACGAGTACCCCCTGCGCCAGCCGGGCGAACAGCGGGTGATCATCCGCGTCGAGCCCGAACACGTTCACGTATTCGGCGGCTGAGGGCCCCGCGTAGCAGCCACCGCCAGGTCGAGCGCGGCGACGGCTGCAGGCGTAGCCACTCGTCCCTGAGCCTCAATTCGCCGCGCGCGCGGGCCTTTAGGACGCAGTCCGTATGCGCGTGGCGGCGGCGGCGGGTATCGCCCTCGGGCGCGATCAGCATATGCTCGCTCAGGGCAGGCAAGGGATGACCACAGAACGGACAGCGATACGTCGACGGCTTGCGGTTCGCCGCTCGGCGCACCGTCCACCAGCGGGCCGCGGGAAGAGCGGACATCGCTCAATTGTGGCGCCCCTCGCCGCCACGCTCGCGGCCACCTTCGCCGTCGGGGTCGGCGTCGCGATCGCGCGCAGCAGCCGCGCGCGCAACGCGCGGACGCCGCCGCCTCCCGAACCGCACTTCGCGCTGCTGCCGGGCGAGAGGCTCGCGCCCGGCCTCAGGCGCATAGCAACCGAGCAGTGCGATCTGGCGATCGCGCTGCTCGGCGGCAACGGAGCGCTCCCCGACGAGCACGCGGTGCACGAGACGCGCAAGGCGCTCAAGCGGCTTCGCACGCTCGTGCGGCTGCTCGAGGACGAGCTCGGAGAGCAGGTCTACGCCCGCGAGAGCGCGAGCCTGCGCACGATCGCCGCGCGTCTTGCGGGAGCCCGCGACGCGGAGGTGATGCACGACACGCTGGAGACGCTGATACGCCGCCATCCCCGCAAGCTTCGCCGGCGCAGGGGCGTGGCGAAGCTGCGCAAGCGCCTCGCCGCCGAGCACGCGAGGGCGAGCGCGAGCACGCTCGGCGACGCGGGCACGCTCGCCCCGGCGCTCGCCGAACTGCAGGCCTTCCGCTTGCGGGCAACATCATGGCCGCTGGGCGACCGCAACGGCTTGACGCTCGTCGAGCCGGGCCTGCGCGGTGTCTATGCCAAGGGCCGCCGCCGGCGGCGGCGCGCCGCGCGCGCCAAGCGCAACCGCGACATCGTCATGCACGAATGGCGCAAACGCGTCAAGGACCTGCGCTACGCCGCCGAACTGCTCCAGCGCAGCGCCCCCGCCGGCGAGCGCCGCCGCGCGAGTCCCAACGGACGCGCCCGCCTGCGCCCGGCCAAGCGCCTCGCTCGCACCGCAAGCCGCGCCGATGAGCTCGGCGAACTGCTCGGCGAGGACCACGACCTCGCGCTGCTCGCCCAGCTCGTCCGCGACGGCAGCGCGGGCGTGCGCGTGCCCCGCCGCACGCGCAGGGCGCTGCTCAAGCTGATCGCCAGGCGGCGCCGCGCGCTGCGCACGCGCGCGCTGCGCATCGGCGAGAAGCTCTACCGGAAGCGCGCGAAGACGTTCATCCGCGATGCTCGAGCCGACTTCAAGCGCCAGCGGGCCGTGCTCAGGTGATGCTCACGACCGTCAGCTGACGTTCGCCGCGCGGCAGCGAGACCGACACCAGATCGCCCGGAGCGCGGCCCAGCAGCGCGACCGCGAGCGGCGATTCAGCCGACAGGCGACCCTCCCTCGGCGCCGCGTCGTGGGAGCTCACGATGCGCCAGGTCTGCTCCCCGCCATCCTGATCGGCGACCACGACCGTCGAGCCGAAGCCGACCACCTCCGCGCCGAAGCCCGCACCTTCCTCGACTATCACCGCCTCCGCGATCCGTTCGCGCAGCCGCGCGATCTTCGTCTCGAGATGGGCCTGGTCGTTCTTGGCGTCGTGGTACTCGCTGTTCTCCTTCAGGTCGCCCCACTCGCGCGCGGTCTTGATCCGCTCGGCGATCTCGCGCCGGCCGCCCGACTCGAGCTCCTCCAGCTCGAGCTGCAGAGCACGCAGGCCCTCGGCGGTCGTGAAGTTGGTCGCTTCGGGCACATCGTCAGCCTACCCCACCGCGAGCTACAGCCCTCGCGGCGAAGGGAGCGGGGAGCTAGAAGTACGTGCTCGGCGACGAGGACAGCAGCGCGTAGATCTGTACGATCGCCGACTGCACCAGCAGCTGCTCGCCGGCTGGCGAGCCGGCCACGAACACGTCGTTGCTGAGCCTCAGGTTCCGCCACGCGTAGTCGACGTAGGCCTGCGCGATCTTAGGCCCCGGCGGATCATGGGTAACGGAGTCCAGATACAGCAGGTTGCGGAAGTACACCGCCGGGAAGAACGGGATCTCTTCACCCAGCCGCTGGGGGGTGAAGTAGGCCAGCGCCGCCTTCGCGGTCTGGCGCGCCTGGTAGAGGTAGGCCGAGTTTCCAGTGGCCTTATAGAGCAGGGTGCCCGCGCCGATCATCGTGCCCTGGTTGTAGCTCCACAGCGTCGGTTCGACCACGCCCTGGCGGTCGATGTGGTCGGCGTAGAGTCCGCTGGGCTGCAACAGGCATCTGCGCACCCATTCGTAGGCCATTTCGGCGAACTGCAGGTATGCGGGGTTGCGCGTCACTCCGTAGAGCTGCAGCGCCAGCTCGGCCGCAGGCCCCGTGGTGACCGTGTTGCGCTGCGTGTTTTCGATCGTGTTCGAGAACGGGATCCCGCCCGGGCAGGCGAGTTCCGGGCTCGACTGCCAGCCCGACATCTCGAAGGCCATGATCCCCTCGGCGCTGCCCAGGGACGAGGCGCTGTGCGTGAGCTTGTAGAGGCGCACGAGCTCGATGCCCACCCAATCGTTGTCGTCGTAGTACTTCGGGCCGCCGGGGCCGTCCGGCGGGACCACCGTCCCGTCGAAGGCGGGCAGGGTGCTCGAGTAGGTGCCTTCCGGCGCGCCCGAGTTGTTCGTATCGAGGTAGAACCGCAGCCCGACCACGCGCGCGGTCAGTTCGGGGGCCATCATCTTCGCCAGCGCCGGCACGTTCGCGACGCTGATCGTCGCCGCGAGCGCCTGCGAGAAGGGCCACAGGAACGAGAACGGTTCGCCGTCGTAGAGCCCCGATCCCGCGATGTAGTAATGCTGCTGCATCGCCTGGAAGGCCACCAGCGCGCGCGCCGGATCTCCGTGGAGCACCAGCTTCTTGCGCTTCTTCGGCTTCTTCGCGGCACTCCGCGAGCTGGCTGCGGCGGGCGAGGCCAGCGCGTGAACCCGTGCCCCGCGGCGCGCCCTCGCCAGCTGCGCCGGCGTGAGCGTCAGCAGGGGGCGCTCCGCGCCCGCAGGATATGGCGAGCGCGCCGCGCCGGCGCGCCCGCTCGGGCCTCCCCGGGCGCCCGCCGCATGGGCCGTGCCGACGACCAGCACGCACCCGCACGCGAAAGCCAGCAACGCGCAGATCGCCGCGCGCGAGCGCCGGATGTGGTCGAACGTGCCTCGCAACATCACTCAGCTCGCACAACAACCGACCGCGCTATTCGATTTGGTATACGCATGGCGGCTTTCAGGCGGCAAGCATCCGCTCCGCGGCGGGCGAGCCCCTCGGGCATCGTGCCATGAAGCGCGCAGCCGGCGCAGTCGGGTCGCGCTTCGACTACGTGACCGTCGGTCACGTAACGATCGACGTGCTCGCGGACGGAACGCGGCGGCCCGGGGGCTCCGCCTTCTACAGCGCTGTGCAGGCCGCGCGGCTGGGAGCGCGCACGGCGATCCTCACACGCGGCGTGCCCGCGGAGATAGAGGCCGCGCTCGAGCCCTACCTCGGCGAGTTCGAGCTCCTGGTCGAGCCGGCCCACCGCACGACCAGGCTCGCCACGACCTGGGCCGGCCCCATCCGCAACCAGCGCGTGCTCGCGTGGGCCGGGCAGGTCTCGGCGGTCGAGGTCGACGCCGCGCTGCTGCACCTCGCGCCGGTCGCACAGGAGATCGCCGCGGAGTGGCGCGAGGCGTCGGCCGACTTCATCGGGCTCACGCCACAGGGCCTCGCGCGGGCGTGGGGCGGCGAGGGCGGCCAGATGAGGCTCGCGCCTGCGGAGGAGGACGCGCGCGAGCTCGCCTTGCGCTGCGACGCGCTCGTCCTGAGCGAGGATGAGCTCGCGAGCTGTGCGGCGCTGTTCGATGCGGCGGTCGGCACGGGCGCGAGCGTCGCGATCACGGCCGGAGCGAGCCCCACGAAGCTGTTCGCCCACGGGCTGGCCGTCGAGCTCGACGTGCTCGACATCGGCGAGGCGATCGACGATCTCGGCGCCGGCGACGTCTTCGCCGCCGCGTTCTTCATCGCGCTCGCCGAAGGCCAGGGGCCGGCGAGCGCGGCCGCGTTCGCGCATGCCGCGGCGGCGCTGCGCGTGAGCGGCCGGGGCGCGCAGGCGATAGCCGCTCGCGCCGCGATCGACGAGCGCGCCCGCGTCGACTCGCGCGAGGCCGAGTCGCGGCGCGCCGAGCGGGGCCGCACCGGGCGGGGCCGCGCCGACCCGTAGGGCTCCTAGCCGCCGAGCGCTGCCAGGCGCGCGGCGAGTTCGAATGGCGCCAGGTCCGCGATCAACCCGCAGGCCCGCGCGGCCAGCAGCAGCGTGCCGCCGACCGGTGCCATTTCGACCCTTCCCACGATCGCTTCGGGAGCCTTCTCGCGCACCAGCGCCGTCAGCGGCTCGACGAACCGGGGCCCGGCCCTGAACCCGCTCCCGATCAGGCCAAGCGGAAAGGCCCCCTCCAGGCGCGTGTGCTCGATCACCGCCGTTATCTGGCTCGCGAGCTCGCGCGCACCGATCAGGTAGAGCTCGCCGGCCACCTCGTCTCCTGCCTCGGCCAAGCGAGAGACCTCCGGCGCGAACGCCGCGATCTCGGCCTTGCTCAGCGGCTTCGAGTAGACGTAGCTGGCCAGCGCCTCCACGCTCGGCATCCCGAAGAACTCCGTCACCGTCTCGCTCAGCGTCGTCTCCGGACCGGAACCCTCGCGGTCGCGCAGCGCCGCCTTGATCGACTGCACGCCGAGCCAGTAGCCCGAGCCCTCATCGCCGAGCACATGCCCCCAGCCTCCGGCGCGCCAGGCGTTGCCGTCACGGCCGACGCCGAACACGTTGGACCCCGTGCCGGAGATCGCCGCGACTCCGGGTCCGGCACCGGTCGCGGTCGCCCACGCACCGACGACGTCATTGACGACGAGCCACGCATCTGTCCGCGCCGCGCGAACGTGCGCGGCCACGGACTCGGTGTCGGTGCCGGCGATTGCGAGAACCGCCGCGCCGAGGCGCTCGGAGCTGATGCCGGCGGCCGCCATCGCTTCGTCGGCGGCGGCGAGCAGCGCCCCTACGGCGGCCTCCGCGCCCACCGTATCCTCGTTGCTCGGGCCCCCGTGGCCGAGGTGGATCCCAAGGTCCTCCAGGTCGATCACAGCCGCGAGGGTCTTCGTGGCACCCCCGTCGACGCCGAGGAGGTAGCGCGCCTCGGTCCTCGGTTGGGAGCGGGCCAGCGCCGCGGGGAGCTCGAGCAGGCTGGTCCGCTTCACGCGATGGATCCTCTCAGGAAGCGCGGCGGCGGGTTACGATCGCGCCGATGGAGACCTCCGCCGTATTCCCCTCCGCGCCCGCGCGGAGGGGCCTCTACGAGTCCTTCTACCTGCGCGCCTCCTCGCCCGCGCAGCCGCTCGGCGTCTGGATCCGCTACACCGTCCACAAGCGAGATGGCGCGGCGCCGCGCGGCTCGCTCTGGTGCACGCTCTTCGATGCGCGCCGGCCGCGCCCCTTCCAGCACAAGCACACTACCGCGCGCCTGAGCGTGCCCGATGGCGGCTGGATCGCGATCGACCAGGCCGTCCTCGGCCCCGGCGGCGCCGATGGCGCCTGCGGCCCGGCCAGCTGGTCGCTGCGCTTCACGCGCCAGCAGGGCGAGCTGCGCCACCTGCGCCCGGACTGGCTCTACCGCGCTCCGCTGCCTCGCACGAAGCTAACGAGCCCTGCCCCGCTCGCGCGGGTGAGCGGCAGCTTCCAGCTCGCCGGCGAGGGCGCGATCGAGCTCGACCAATGGCCGGGCATGATCGGCCACAACTGGGGCAGCGAGCACGCCGAGCGCTGGATCTGGCTGCACGGCGCGGGCTTCGCCGAGGCTCCCGAGGCATGGCTCGACGTCGGCCTGGGGCGCATCAGGATCGCCGGGCGCATGAGCCCGTGGGTCGCCAACGGAGCGCTCGCCCTCGACGGCCGCCGCCACCGCCTCGGCGGGCCGGGCGCGCGCGGCCTGCACGTCGCCGAGCGTCCCGGGGGCGCGAGCATTCACCTGCCCGGCGCACGAGGCGTCGCGCTCGCGGCCGAGATCGGGGCTCCGTCGGCGCTGACCGCGGGCTGGCGCTATGCCGATCCCGACGGCGGCGAGCACGACGTCCTCAACTGCTCGCTCGCGGCAGTCGATCTGACGCTCTCGCTCCCCGGCTCAGCGCCGCGTCGCCTCACGAGCGATCACGGCGGCGCGTACGAGCTCGGCATGCGCGAGCGCGACCACGGCGTGCCGATCGCGCCGTTCGGCGACGGCTGAAGGACCCGCCGGCGTAGCGGCTCGCGCTCGCACACCCCACGCGCGGTGCGCGCAAAAAGAAAGGGCGGAGGGGATCGCCTCTTGCGATCCCCTCCGCCCCGTGCCGCTAGACCAGGAGGACTAGTGGAATTCGATGTTGCCGTTGACCACTTCGGTCAGCAGTTCGCCCGTGATGGTACCGGTGCCTTGTTCTTTGGGTTCGTCTTCATTGCACTGGGTTTCTTCCCCGAACCTGAATTTGACGCCCTTCAGGTCCAACGTGATCAGAACCTTGTGCTGGAGGTAGCCGGGGAACATTTTCAGCTTCTGCGGCGTTTCTTCGACCGGGAACGCTTCGTTCGAGTACACAGCCGCCGAGTATTCGCTGCCCGGTTTTTTGATCGCCGCCACAGGGATGACCTGCGTCGGCACGATCACCTTGCAGAATTTGCCCGCGGGGATGCTGAACGTCGCGGCCGTTTCGAGGAGTTCGAGTTTCGTGCCGTATTCGAGTTCTTCGCCTTCCCCGTTGCCTTCGGTTTCAACCGCACCGTTGACTTTGAACTTCATCCCGATGCCGCCCCTGATCACGGCCGGAATGTGCTCTTCGGTGCTGAACGGGTAGAAGCCGCATTTGGTCAAGGCGAGGTGCAGACCGAGTTCGGTCGCAGTACCGCTCGTGAGTGGGCCTTTACCGATCCCTTTTAGGCACTTCAGTTTGTATTTACTGAAGACGAATTTGAACTGGGTTTCTTCGGGGTTTTTCGCGTTAAGCGTGAACGGTGTGGCTTCCGAGGCTTCGGATTTGTACTTGAACGTCGTGAATTCATGGGCGAGCGCGGGTGCGGTCAAAGTGCCGAACAGGCAGACCGCCGCAGCAAGCCCAAGGGCCGCCTTTACGTGTCTCATGTCCTCCTGGGTCCTCTCTATCGCCTTGATGAAGGTTCGTCGACCTGCCAACCTTCGCCCGACCCGACCGCAGGCCATCCTCGGGGTCGCACGTCGGCGTGGGGAGCATACCATGGATGCCAAGCAGAATCACGGCCACAAATGGAATTCACATATGCGTAGAAACGACGTATCTCGGGGATTTGTACTGAGCGCTTACGCCGCCGCAGGCGTCGCCCGGCGCGGGTACGTCGAGTCCTGCGCATCCGGCACGCCCGCGTCCTGCGCGCCCGCCGGGTCGGGCGCGCTCGCTGCGTCGGCGCGCGCGGCCACTCGCGGCGTGCGATGACGCGGGGCCTTTCGAGAGGCAGGCTGCTCGCCGCGGGGCTGGCGATCGTGCTCGTGCTCGCCGGCGTGCTGATCGCCGTGCTCGGGAGCGGCCCCGGCAAGCTCTCCCTTGCTGGGGGCGCGGGCGCGGGCTCAGCGCGCAACGAGATCCCGGTCGCGGCCGGTTACCTCGACATGCCTGCGAGCGAGGTGCGCCGCGAATTGCGCGCCGGGCGCTCGCTCGCGGAAATCGCCAGCTCGAACGGGCGTTCGGCGTCGGGGCTGATCGAGAGGCTGCTCGCCCGGCTGGCGGCGACCCTGAACGCTGAGGCGCCCTCAGCCACAGCGGCCGAGCGGCGCGCACGGCTCGCGCAGATGCGCGCTCGCGTGAGCGCGATCGTCAACCGGCACGGGGCGCCCGTGGTGATCAGCAGGGCGAACCTCCTCACCGCCGCCGCATACCTGGACCTCAGGCCGGGCGCTCTCCATCGCGAGCTCGCGAGCGGGCGCACGCTCGCGCAGATCGCGAACGCGACGCCCGGCCGCTCCTCGGCCGCGATGGTCGCTGCGCTCGTCGCGGCCAGGGCCGCCGCGCTGCGCGCCGCTGCGGCTTCCGGGCGCCTCAGCTCCTCGCGCGAGGCACGTCTGCTCGCCACGCTGCAACGCCGCATCGCGGCGCTCGTCAACCGCGTCCCGCTCGGCTGAGCGCGGCACAACCGCCCTGCGTTCAAGCGCTCGGAGATCCGTCCCTGCCGCAGCGCCTGCGCCTCGTGTAGAGGCGGTTGCACGCCAATATCTACGTTGTGAGCCCCTCGCTCGAGAGCCTGCGCGAAAACAGGACCGCGCCTGCCGCGGTCGGCCCTTGCGCCGCTCGGGCCGATCGGGGTCGGCCGCGATCGCGCCGTCGCGATCGAGCATCCCGACGCCGAGGACCGTGCGGCGGCGGCGCTTGACAGCGGCGCGGCGTCCCTGCTGGCCTGAGCGCCGATAAGCGCGGCGGGTATCATCGCCCCCCCGTGCGCATCGTCGCGATGATCCAGACTTACAACGAGCAGCGCTTCATCGCCGGCTGCATCGAGCACCTCCACGGTCAGGGCGTGGAGGTGTACCTGATCGACAACGAATCGACCGACGACACGCGCGCGATCGCCGAGCGCTACGTCGGCCGTGGCGTGATCGGCATCGAGACCCTCTCGCGAGCCGACTGCTTCGAGCTGGAGGCTCAGTGCGCGCGCCAGGAGGAGCTCGCGCTGACGCTCGACGCGGACTGGTTCATCCACCACGACGCTGACGAGATCCGCGTCTCCCCCAAGCGCGGCCAGACCCTCGCCGAGGCGATCGCCGAGTACGACGCGGCGGGCTATAACGCGATCAACTTCCTCGAGTTCACGTTCGTGCCGACCCGGGAGTCGCCCGACCACGACCATCCCGACTTCCAGAAGACGATGCTCCACTACTACCCGCTGCTGCCGGTCTTCCCTCACCGCCTGAACGCCTGGAAGCGTCAGGACGTGCGCGTGAAGCTCGGCCCCGCGGGCCACAAGGTCGAATTCCCCGGCTTGAAGATGGCGCCCGACTCGCTCTACATGCGCCACTACCAGTTCCTCAGCGCCGAGCACGCCCACGAAAAGTACGTCGCTCGCCGCTTCTCCAGCGCCGAGGTCGCGGGTGGCTTCCATGGCTGGCGCGCGAGGCTGCAACGCGAGCAGATAGCGCTGCCCAGCGAGAAAGACCTGCGCCGCTACGAAGGCGACCATCTGCTGGACCCGTCCAATCCCCGTACACGCGAGCTGCTCGGGGATTCCGTCACGGCGCCGCGGCCGTCCGAGCCCAGCGTATGGCGGCGACTGAAGCGCTCGGCGACTGAGCGCGCGCGCAGCTACCGCGCCAAGAGCGCGGGCCAGTAGCCGCCGGGCAGCCCAGCTAGCGCAGGGTTCCCCGACCCTACGTGTGCCTTCTCACACCCGCAGAGCGCGGATTCGGCCAATCTGCAAACGTCTCCCGATAAGCAGGGGATCGACGAGCTCAAAGGGGGTTCGCATGGGCACGACGGGTATCGACCAAGCACGGCTTGAAGCTTTCATGGGCCAGGCCGTAACGGACATGGGCGCGATCATCAGCGCGCCGCTGATGATCATCGGAGAGAAGCTCGGCCTGTACAAGGCGATGGCGGGTGCCGGGCCGCTCAGCTCGGCCGAGGTAGCCGAGCGCTCCGGCGCGGACGAGCGCTACGTCCGTGAGTGGCTGGGAAACCAGGCGGCTGGGGGCTATGTCATCTACGACCCGGAGAGCGAGCGCTACACGCTGCCGGACGAGCACGCGCTCGCCCTCGCGGACGAAGACAGCCCGTTCTACATCCTGGGTGTGTATGAGTCGATCGCCTCGCTCTACGCGGACGAGGACAAGATCATCGACGCGTTCCGCAGCGGCGAGGGGATGGGCTGGCACGAGCACGACCATCGACTGTTTCGCGGAACCGAGCGGTTCTTCAGGCCCGGCTACCGCGCGCATCTGGTCGGCGAGTGGATCCCCGCGCTCGACGGAGTGCAAGAGAAGCTTGAACGCGGGGCGAAGGTTGCCGACGTGGGCTGCGGCCACGGCGCGTCGACGATCATCATGGCCGAGGCGTTTCCGAACTCCGAATTCTTCGGTTTCGACTATCACGCTCCCTCGATCGAACGCGCGCACAAGGCGGCGAAGGACGCGGGCGTCGACGACCGGATCACGTTCGCGACAGACGCGGCGAAGGAATATCCCGGCCACGGCTACGACCTCGTCTGCGTCTTCGACTGCCTGCACGACATGGGCGACCCCGTGGGCGCCTCGCGACACGTACTGGAGACACTCGCCCCCGACGGCACGTGGATGATCGTCGAGCCGTTCGCCAACGATCGGCTCGAGGACAACCTCAACCCCGTCGGGCGCGTGTTCTACGGCGCCTCCACCGTGATCTGCACGCCGGCGTCGCTCTCCCAAGAGGTCGGCTTGGCGCTCGGAGCACAGGCGGGCGAGGCACGGCTGAGCGACGTGCTCGAGCAGGGCGGCTTCACCCGTGTGCGCCGCGCCACTGAGACGCCGTTCAACCTCGTGCTCGAGGCGAGGCCCTAGGAGCCGCAGCGGCGCGATCTCACGGCGCCAAGGATGGCGCGCGCGGTCGCCTGCGTCAGCAGGCCCGCCACGGCGAGGCTAGCTGGCGCTCTGCTCGGCCTGCCGGTAGTACTCGATCGCGCCGGTCCGTTCGAGGTCCTCGAGCAGGATCGCCTCGACGTCGAGCGTTATGTCGATGTCATTGCCGACGACCAAACCGCCGTCGGGGAGGCTGTCCTGCCAGGAGACGCCGAAGTCGTGCCGGTTGATCCGGGCGGTCGCCGTGAAGCCGATCCGCCGCATACCGCCCTTGTTCTCCTCGCCGACCCAGAAGGGCGTGTTCCACTCGCCCAGGTAGGTGATGTCGAGCGGCACGGTGCGGGTCACGGCGCGGATCGTGAGCTCGGAGCTGCCCATGAAGGTCGTCGGGCCGGTGCGCTCGGTGAATCGGCCCCCGAACGTGATCTTTGGGTGTTCCTCGACGTCGAAGAAGTCCGACGTACGAAGGTGCGCGTCGCGTTCGGACTGGCCGGTCCAGATCTCGGTCGCGTCGATCTCGCCCTCGAACGTCGTCTCCAGGCAGCGATCGAAGTCGAGCTCCAGGGTGCCGTGGATGTCCTTGAAGAAGCCTCGCACCCAGGTGACCATCATGTGGCGGGCGCGAAACTCGGCCTCGCTGTGCCCGGGCTCAAAGATCCAAGTTGACACTACGCCGCCCTCATTTCCGGGGGTTTGGAGCGCGCCCGAGAGGATTCGAACCTCTGACCTTCGGTTCCGTAGACCGACGCTCTATCCAGCTGAGCTACGGGCGCAGAGCGACCTAGTCTAGGGCCGGCGCTCGATCCTCGCCGCGCAGCTGACCCCACGCAGTCGCGATCAGCGAACGAGGACCGCCGCGCTCGCGGAACTCGCACAGGTAGATCCCCTGCCACGTCCCGAGGGCCGTCCTTCCGGCTCTGATCGGCAGCGTCAGCGTAGGGCCGAGCAGCGCCGCCTTGATGTGCGCGGGCATGTCGTCGGGACCCTCGAGCGTGTGCGCCCACGGCACCCCATGCTCGGGCACGGCGAGATCGAACCAGGTGCGAAAGTCCCTGCGCACGTCCGGGCTCGCGTTCTCGTTCAGCGTGAGGGCCGCCGAGGTGTGCGCGATCAGCAGATGGAGCAGGCCGACCGGGATCCCCTCGAGCTCCGGCAGCGCCTCGAGCACCTCGCCCGTCACGAGATGGAAGCCGCGCGGTCTCGCGTCGAGGACGATCTCGCGCTGGAGCCACATGCGGCCAACGCTATAGAGTCGCCGGCGCCGCAACCCACGGCCACCGCAGGCACCGCCCCCCGGCCGCCGCCTCGACCAAGGAGCAAGCGATGAGCGACGTGTTCCGAACCCCCGACGAGCGCTTCGAGAATCTGCCCGGCTATTCCTACGAGCCGCACTACGTCGAGGTGGACGGGCTGCGCCTGCACCACATCGACGAGGGGAGCGGCCCTACGGTCCTGTGCTTTCACGGCGAGCCCGACTGGAGCTACCTCTACCGGCGCATGGCGAGGGGCCTGCTCGAGGCGGGCCATCGCGTCGTCTGCCCAGATCTCGTCGGGTTCGGCCGCTCGGACAAGCCGACCGACCAGGGCTGGTATACCTACGAGCGGCACGTCGAGTATGTCAGCCGACATCTGGACCAGCTCGAGCTGGACGACGTCACCGTCGTCGTCCAGGACTGGGGCGGCCCGATCGGCCTTCGCTGGGCCGTCGAGCACGCCGGCCAGGTCGGCCGTCTGGTCGTGATGAACACGGGGCTGTTCACCGGCAGGGTCAGCAAGGGTTTCATGGCCTGGCGCGAATTCGCCGAACGCACGCCCGACCTGCCGATCGGGATGATCATGCAGGGGGCGACGACGACCGAGCTCGCAGCCGACGTGCTCGCGGCATACGAGGCGCCGTTCCCGACACCCGAGAGCAAGGCGGGCGCGCAGCGCTTCCCGCTGCTCGTGCCGATCACGCCCGGGGACCCGGGCGTGCCGGAGATGCTCGCGGTGCAGGATGAGCTCTCGCGCTGGGAGAAGCCGGCGCTCGTCGCGTTCTCCGACAGCGACCCCGTGTTCCCCTACCCCCAGGCCGGCGAGACTTTCACGGCGCTCCTGCCCACGGCGGGCGAGCAGGTGCGAATCGAGGGAGCCGCGCACTTCCTGCAGGAGGATCGGGGCCCGGAGATCGTGGAGGCGATGCTGGCCGCGTTCGGTCAGCCGATCGGCTGACCCGCCGCCGGGGCGGCTGCGCGACGACTAGGAAGAGGGGCGCTCGAACACCGCCGCGAGTCCCTGGCCGCCGCCGATGCACATCGTCTCGAGCCCGTAGCGCGCCTCGCGTCGATCCATCTCGTGCAGCAGCGTGGCGAGGATCCGCGCGCCGGTGGCGCCGACCGGATGCCCGAGCGAGATGCCCGAGCCGTTCACGTTCACCCGCTCGAGCCCGTCCTCCAGGCGCCAGTGGCCGAGCACGGCCAGCACCTGCGACGCGAACGCCTCGTTCAGCTCGATCAGATCGAGGTCGTCGAGCGCGAGGCCGCCGCGCGCCAGCGCGAGCTCGGTCGAGGGCACGGGCCCGATCCCCATCGTCTCGGGCGCGACCCCCGCCACCGCCCACGAGACGAGCCTGCCCATCGGGCGAAGGCCGAGCTCCTGCGCCTTGGCGGCGTGGGTCACGATGCAGATCGCAGCGCCGTCGTTCTGGCCGCTCGCGTTGCCGGCCGTGACGGTAGCGTCGGGGTCCTCGCGACCCATCACGGGACGTAGGCGCGCGAGCGCCTCGAGGCTCGCGTCGGCGCGCGGATGCTCGTCGACGTCGATGACGCGATCGCCGACCGTCACCGGGACCAGCTCGGCGGCGAAGCGGCCCTCGCGATGCGCCGCAATCGCGAGCTCGTGCGAGCGCAGCGCGAGCTCGTCCTGACGCTCCCGGGAGACCCCGTAGTCGCGCCGGACGTTCTCGGCCGTCTCGAGCATCCCGCCCGGCACCGGGTGTTTGCTGCCGCCCGCGGTCACGCGCGCGCGTGCGAGCCTGTCGTCGAGGCGGGCACCGCCGCTTCTCACCCCCCAGCGCAGTCCGGTCGAGTAGAGCTCCACCTGGCTCATGCTCTCCACGCCGCCGGCGAGCACCAGCTCGGCGGCGCCGGTCTGAACCTGCAGGCAGCCGTTGATCACCGCCTGCAGCGCCGATCCGCAGCGCCGATCGACCTGCATTCCCGGCACCTCGACTGGCAGGCCCGCGTCGAGCGCGGCCACGCGCCCGATCGCCGGGGCCTCGCCGTTGGGGTAGCACTGCCCCATGATCACGTCCTCGACGTCCTCAACGCGAAGGCCCGTGCGCTCGACGATCGCCTCGATCACGCGGGCCGCGAGCGACGCCGCGGGCACGTCGCGGAAGACCCCGCCGAACCTGCCCACGGGCGTACGCAGCGGTTCACAGACGACGGCGTCGCGAGGGGCGGGGAGCATCGGTGCATTCTTGCATCGCGCTCACGAGCGGGGCGGTGAAACGCACGCACTGCGTGGCGCCAGCACGGCCGCGAGCCAAGCGGCCCTAGGGATGGATGCGCCGCTCAGCTGTATGTGAACGAGTCGCCGGGCGGCTTCTTGGGGCTGTTGAGTTTCGCCACCGTCGCGACCACTTCGACCGTGCCGGCAGTACCGATGGGCGTCTTCATCGTGCATTCGGTGGTGGTCGCGCACGACGCCGACGTCGCCTTGCGCAAGCCGAATCTGAAGGTCGTCGCCGTGGTTCCGGTCACGAACCCGGTGCCGGTCACGGTTACGAGTTCACCGCCGGTGATCGATCCCGTGTTGGGCGCGACGCTTTCGACCGTCGGCGTGTAGCTGAAGTGGTCTTTGGTCGACGTCGCGCTCGTGCCGCCCACGGTCGTAACGGTCACGTCCACCACGCCGACGGCTCCGGGCGGCGACGTGGCCGTGATCGAGGTTTCGGAGCTGACCGTGAAGCTGGCTTTCGCGCCGCCGAAGCTGACCGCCGTGGCGCCCAATAGTCCCGTGCCGGTGATCGTGACTTTCGTTTCCTGCCCGTTCGGCCCAGAGATAGGCGACAGCTTGGTAACGGTCGGCGCTTTGACGTAGGTGTAGCGGGCGGCCGTGCTCGGCGCGCTCGTGCCCGCCGGCGTCGTGACCGTGACGTAGACGCTGCCGGTGCCGGCCGGCGCGACCGCGGTGAGGGTGTTCGGCGAGGTCACTTCGTAGCTGATCGCGGGCGTCGAGCCGAACTTGACGGCGCTGACTTCGTCGAAGTTCGCGCCCGTCACCGTCACCGCGTTGCCTCCGCCCGTCGGGCCCTGCGCTTCTTTGAGGCCGCTGACGGCCGGGATCGGTTCGCCGAACGCCAGCATGTGAAAGCCGCCGGCCGACACGCTTGCGACCTTGGCGAGACCCAGCACCGCGACGGGGAGGTCGCTGGGGTTGCCGCTCGTGCCGTCGCCGAGCGTCCCCCAGCGGTTCACGCCCCACGTCATCACGGACCCGCTCGTCAGCAGCGCCGCGCTGTCGTGCCCTCCGGCCGTGATCGCCGAGACGCCCGATAGGCCCGTGACCGCGACGGGATTCACTTCCGCGGTTTTCATCCCGCCGTTGCCGAGCTCGCCGGAGCTGTCGTCGCCCCAGGCCATGACCGTGCCGTTGCTCTCGAGCGCAAGAGCGTGATCTGACCCCGCCGCGATGGAGGTGATTCCGCTCAGGCTGCCGACCGCGACGGGCACGTCGCTGAAGGGTTCTTCGACGCCCGTGTTGCCGAGCTGATCCGATTCGTCGGCTCCCCACGCGTCGACGGTGCCTTTCGGCAGCAGCGCGAGGCTGAATTCGTCGCCCGCGGATACCGCCGTGACGCCGGTGAGGCCTTTGACCGCGACCGGGGTGCTGCTCGATTTGAGGGTTCCGTTGCCGAGCTGGCCATTTTCGTTGTCGCCCCAGGCCATCACGGTGCCGTTGTTCAGCAGCGCGAGGCTGTGGGAGCCGCCGGCCGCGATCGCCTTCACGCCGGTCAGCCCTTTGACGGCAACCGGCACTTCGCTGTTCGTCGTCTTGCCGTCGCCGAGCTGGCCGCTTTCGTCGTCGCCCCAGGCCATCACGGTCCCGTTGCTGAGCAGCGCGAGGCTGTGGGAGCCTCCGGCCGCGATCGCCTTGACGCCCGTGAGAGCACTGACGGGCACGGGTACGCTCCTCGTTTCGGTCGTGCCGTCGCCGAGCTGTCCGTCTTCGTTCTCGCCCCATGCGGTCACGGTGCCGTCGGCGAGCAGCGCCAGGCTGTGCTCGCCGCCCGCCGACACTGAGGTGACGAACTTCAGCCCGGTCACGCTGACCGGAAAGTCCTCCTGGGCTTCAAAGGATCCGTTGCCGAGCTGCCGCTCCACGTTCTTGCCCCAGGCTACGGCGCTGTAGTGGTTACTGGCCACGGTCAGCGTCGCCAGGGCGCTCGTGGCGCTCCCCGCGACGTTCGTAAAGACCGCGCGGTAGTCGTCGCCGTTTTCGGAGAGCTGGGTGGCGGCGATCGTGAGCTGATCGGCGGTCCCCCCGGATACGGCTTTCCAGGTGCTGCCACCGTTCGTCGAGACTTCCCACTGAATGGTCGGCGACGGGAAGCCCGAGGCGGTGGCTTCGAAGCTCGCGGCTTCGCCGGCCTGCACGGTGATGCTCATGGGCTGCAGGGTCAGGACGGGCGGCGAATGCACGGTGAGCGTAGCGGTCTGGCTCGTTGCCTGACCGGCGGCGTTGGTGAACACGGCGCGATACAGCTGGCCGTTCTGCGCGCCCGAGACGTCCACGAGCGTGAGCTTGTCCGAGGTCGCGCCTTCCACCGGGCTCCACGTCGTCCCCCCATCGCTCGAGAGTTCCCATTGCACGGCGGGCGTGGGGAAGCCCGAGGCAGCGGCTTCGAAGGTCGCGCTCTGCCCTTCGTCGACGACCGCGCTCGAGGGCTGTTTGGTCACGGCGGGCAGGAGATGGACCGTGAGGGTCGCGGGCTGGCTCGTCGCCTTGCCCGCCACGTTCTGGAACGTGGCGCGGTACTCGTGCCCGCTTTCGGAGGTCTTCGCACCGGTTACGGTGAGGCGATCGGAGGTAGCGCCCGACACGGCGCTCCAGGTTTTGCCGCTGTTGATCGACAGTTCCCACTGCACGGTCGGCGTGGGCACGCCGTTGGCCGCGACTTCGAAGACCGCGTTCTGGCCTTCTTCGACGGTCTCGCTCGTCGGTTGCGTGCTCACGTTCGGGGCTTCGTGCACGGTGAGCGTCGCGGAGGCGCTCGTCACTTCCCCGGCGGCGTTGCGAAACACGGCCCGGAAGTCGTCGCCGCTTTCGGCGAACGTCGCGATCGCAATCGTCAGCTGGTCCGAGGTCGCTCCTTCGATCGGGGCGTACGTCGTTCCATCGGTCGAGACTTCCCACTGCACGGTCGGCGCCGGGAACCCAGACGCCGTCGCTTCGAAGCTCGCGGTCTGACCCTCTTCGACGGTCTCCGAGAGCGGCTGTTTGGTCACGGCGGGCGCCTTGCGGACGGTCAACAGCGCAGATTCGGTGGTCACTTCGGCGGCCGCGTTCTTGAAGACGGCACGGTAGAGACGACCGCTGAAGCTCGTTTTCACGTTCGCGACGGTGAGGGTGTCGGAGGTGCCGCCCGGCACGGGCGCCCATTCCACACCGCCGTCGGTCGAGTCTTCCCAGGTCACTTTCGGCGTCGGCGAGCCTTCCGCCGCGGCTTCGAATTTCGCGCTCTGGCCTTCTTCGAGCGTGACACTCACCGGTTGCTTGGTTATAACCGGCGCCTTCACCACGGTGAGCGCCACGGCGGCGCTCGTGGCTTTCCCTACGGAGTTGATGAAGACGGCGCGGAACTTCTCGCCGCTTTCGGAGAGCTTCGCGCTCGCGATCAAGAGCTGGTCGGAGGTTGCTCCTGCGACGGGGGTGTACGTGGTGCCGTTGGTCGACACTTCCCACTGCACTGTCGGCGCCGGATTTCCCGAGGCGGTCGCTTCGAAGGCCGCTGGCTGGCCTTCTTCAACCGTGAGCGCGACCGGCTGTTTGGTGATTTTGGGAGCTGTTTTCGTTTCGGCCAGCGCGGACATCGCGCCCGCGAGGCCGCCGAGCCCGAGCAGCGCGAGCAGTACGGCCGCGAGCGCGGCCCGCGCGCGAACGCGCGATCGGCGCGTCCAAGCGCCCTCGCTCTCCCCGGGTGCGTCAACTCCAGATCGAGCCCGCATGGTCCTCCGTGCCATTCCCGTCCCCCATCGTCTCTCACGCCGAGCGGCGGCAAGGCTAGCATTACGGAGCTTCGCAAGCAACCAGGGCTCGCGAGAGGCCACACACCGTGCGCTAGACGGAGAGGGAGGGATTCGAACCCTCGAACGAGGTCTCCCCCGTTACGCGATTTCCAGTCGCGCCCGTTCAACCGCTCTGGCACCTCTCCTGGCGCTCTCCTGTGCGCGCTCCTGCACACGGACGCGGGGCCCGTGGGCGGCCCGGCCCCGCACGAGTGAAGGCTACGGCACGCGCGCCCGCAGCGTTGCTAGGCTCCAGCGATGCTCCTCGCAGCCAGCGCCGCATTCACCAAGACGTTCGGCCTGATCGTCGTGTTCGGCGGGATCGGCCTGATCGTCAACGTGATCCTCGCGTACATAGCCGTGCAGATCATGGGCGAGCGCCGCCAGAACAAGGAATACGCGGCCAGCCGTCGTCCGCCGCAGACCTGAGGCGCGGACGGCCCGCGCGCCTGCGCTGCAAGAGCCCGGGCGCGGATCGCCTAGATGACGTAGACGGGGGTGCCGACCGGCGACCTGCCGTACAGCGCGATCACGTCCGGGATGCGCATCCGGACGCAGCCATGAGAGGCGTCGTGTCCGATCGAGGAGTACTCGCTGGGATCTATGCCGTGGATCCCAGCGCCGCCGTCGAAGGCCATGAATCGCGCCTTCAGCGGATCGGCGGGTCCCGGCGGGACGACGGTGCCGGCGAGCGCTCCGGCCCAGGCTTTCTTCGGCACGTACCAGGGCGGGTCGACCTGCTCCCATTGGATGTGGTAGAGGCCGGCCGGTGTTTCTAGGCCTTCCATCCCAACGGCGATTTCATACGTTTTCGCGAGTTTGAGATGTTCATAGAAGCGAAGCCTGAAATCCGAGCGCACGACGACGATGTAGGCCGGATACCGCGCTGCGAGATTGGCCGTCGTGATCGCCGGATCCGTATGGAGGGTCGGCACGTGCACGCTGCGCGTGGGGGCGAGCCCCAGCAGCGCGTGATCGATGCGGTCGCCGAGCCGCGAACCCTCGACGACGATCCCCACCTCACTCGGAACCGTTTCCAGACCGCTCGCCGTAGGCTGCACGGTCGCGTCGCGAGGCGGGCGGTCGACGGCGGCGCTGATGTGCGCGGTGAGCGTCCGCACGGCCGTGTGGGAGTAGCTGACCGCGAGCGGGATGTTGCGCTGGACGCCTCCGCCGAACAGATCCCGAGCCGTGCGCGTGAAGATCGAGCCTTCGCGGCTGACGCTCACGGCTTGGTCGACCATGTTCGCGACGTCGATATGAACGGCGGCCTGGCTCGAAGTGAGCGTCCAGGAGCGAGAGCCGATGTGCAACGTGACCGGTTGGCGGAGCCGGTTGACGAGGACGTGCTCGAGGCGACTGCGAGCCGCCTGGGCGTGCAGGCCGCCGACCGCGACGCCGTCGATGCGAACGCCCGAGGCGATCACGTCGCGGCGCGAGTGGTCATAGAGGTAGGCCGCGAGCGCGAGGACCAACAGTAGGAGGACGCCACCGATCGCGATCCGCGGCAGCAAGGAGCGGCCCCGCGGTAGGCCGCCTTCGCTCAGCGACGACGCAGCCACGTGAGCCTCGAAGGAGTTCCTGCGCGCAGGAGTTCGATCGCCGCAGTCTAGCCCCGCGCTTCTCGACGCCAGCGCGCTGCAAGGCCGCTGCCGAGAGGGCTCGCGGCCATCGGCCACGGCGTGGCGAGACCCCAAGCGCTATGCCTGGCTGCTCGGCCTGATCATCCCCACGCTTCCCTTCATCACCTGGGGGATGGTCCAGCTCACGGGCGTGGGCGCCCTCTGGCGCCTGCAAGGGTCGTGAGCAGCTATCGCTGCCGCGGCTACGTCTACGTCTACGTCTACGTCTACGTCTACGACGAGGATCTCGGGCATCCGCGCGAGGGGTTCCCTCCCGGCACACGCTGGAGCGAGGTGCCCGACGACTGGCCATGCCCGGGCTGCGGCGTTCGCGATAAGGTCGATTTCGAGTCGGACGATTGAGCGTGCCAACCGAGCGACCGACTCTCGAGAGATGGCTCCTGCCCGTGAACGCATCCCGTACTCGCTCGCCGCGCGCGAGCTGCTCCGCAACACGCTCCTCGACGCAGCGTGCGACGAACTCGTCGAGCGGCGCTGGGCCGACATCACGATGGCCGACATCGCGCGCGCGGCCGGCGTCAGCCGCCAGACGCTCTACAAGGAGTTCGGATCGCGCGAGGAGTTCTCCCAGGCCCTCGTCCTGCGGGAGGCCGAGCGCTTCCTGAACGCGGTGCAGGAGGCCGTGAACGCCAACCTCGGATCTCCCGCGACGGCGCTTTCGGCGGCCTTCGACGTCTTCCTCACGGCGGCGGCGGAGAACCCACTGGTGCGCACGGTCGTCGCCGGCGAGGGCGCCGAGGGGCTGCTCGTGCTGTTCACGACGCACGGCCAGCCGCTCGTCGAGTCCGCAACGGCGCGCCTGACGGAGATGATCCTGACCGCTTGGCCGATCGTGCACCAGGGCGACGCCGAGCTGCTCAGCGAGGTCCTCGTGCGGCTTGCGATCAGCTACGCCGCGCTGCCGAAAGGTCCGGCGAGCATGGGAGCCGACTCGGTGGCGGCGCTGCTTGGACCGTACGTCGAGCGCCGCTTCCCGGCCGGCGGCGCGGTCCCTCGCCGCGCCGGCGCGCGCCGCGCGTGAGCGCTTCGCCGCCTACTCGGCTGCGGACGCGGGAGCGGCGTGAGCCGCTTCGCGAGCGCGCCGGTACTCGTTGACGACGATGTCGGTGAGCTCCTCGACGGAGGTCTCGGCCGTCGGCTTGTCGAGCGCGATCACGCCATCCTGGATCATGCTCACGCGGTCGCACGCCTGCAGGACGTGGACGTAGTTGTGCAGGATCATGATCATCGAGACCCTGCCCTCCTCCTTCAGCCGAGCGACGAGGTCGAGGATCTGGGCGCCCTCCTTCGCGCCCATTGCCGCGAGCGGCTCGTCCAGCAGGATGATGTCGGCGTCGGAGTTGACCGTGCGAGCAACGGCGATCGCCTGGCGCTGGCCGCCGGAGAGCCTCGCCACAGCGACGTCGATCCTCGGGATGTTGATGCCGATCTCGTCGAGCGCCGCGCGCGCTTCGCGCTTCATCTGGCCGTTGGCCAGCAGTGGCAACGGCCGATGGACGCGCTCGCGACGTAGGAACAGGTTGTGGTAGACCGACAGTTCGTCGATCAGGGCGAGGTCCTGGTAGACCGTCCCGATGCCGTGAGCACGGGCGTCGTCGACGCTTTTCGGGGCGTAGGGCTGGCCGTGCAAGAACATTTCGCCGGAATCCTGCTTCTGGAAGCCGCAGATGATCTTGATCAGCGTCGACTTGCCGGCCCCGTTGTCCCCTAACAGCCCGAGCACCTCCCCCTTGCGTAGGTGGAGGTTGACATCTCGCAGCGCCGTGACCGGACCGAACTTCTTGGCGATGTGCTCGACACGCAGGACGTCGTCGCTCGCCTCCGTCGGCGCGATCGCGCCCGGCTCGCCGTCGATCAGCGGAGGCGATCCGGCCGGAGGCTCAGCCACTGGCGCTGTGCCCCCTGCGGACGCGTCCGACATACACGTTCGCCGTCATCGCGATGATCACCGCGAGGCCAGTGTAGAAGAGCAGGTAGTTGGCGTTGACACCCTGTATCACCAGGCCGTCCTTGAGCACGCCGAGGAACAGCGCCCCGATCAGCGCGCCCACGACGGTGCCCGCGCCGCCGCTCATCGCCGTACCGCCGATCACGGCCGCGGCTATCGCGAGCAGCTGCAGTTCGTTCGGTCCCGCCGGGTCCGGCTGGATCGTCGCCGCCCGCACCGCCTCGAACAGCCCCGTGAGGCCGGCGAGCATGCTGCAGAGCATGAAGTTGCGGATGTAGATCAGGTTCACCCGCACGCCTGCCTCGGACGCCCCCAGCTTGTTCGAGCCGACGGCCACCGTGTAGAGGCCCCAACGCGTGAAGCTGAGCACGATTTGCAGCACCACGATGATGCCCAACGCCCAGATCAGCTCCGAGTACGTTCCGCCGCCGAACACCTTGCCGAACGTCCCCAGCGGAGGCTGGCCGCCAGGCGTCGCGACCGGCGTTCCCTGGGAGATGATCAGCGCGATGCCCTCGAACGTGAACAGCATCCCCAGCGTCGCCACCAGCGAGCTGATGCCGACGACCGCGACGTTGAACCCGTTGATGGCGCCGACGACCGTGCACGCCAGCAGCATCACGATCACGGCGGGCACCAGCGGCAGGCCGAACGAGGTGTTGAGCTTGTAGAACAGGACCGGCCCGAACAGGTACATCGCGCCGATCGACAGGTCGATCTCGCCGAGGATCATCACGAAGACCTCACCTGCCGCGAGGATCGCGAACGGGGCGAAGTACGGCAGCAGCGTTTCGAAGTTGGCGCTGGTCAGGAACGCGCTCGTGTTGACCGAGAAGTAGATCACCACGATCAGAGTGATCACGATGATGCTGCCCTCGCGGAGCGAGATCAGCCGCTCACCGACCTGCCGCCAAGTGGGGAGGGCCCGGCGCTCGTGCGCCGGGCCCTCAGAGCCAGCAGACGGCCCGGTCGAGGCGGGGCCGTGTGTCGCGCTCGCCACGATCCTCCTCGCGATCCGCCGTTAGCTGACTACTCCGACCGTGCTGGTCGTGCCCTCGTAACGGGACTTCGTCAGATACGGCGCCACCGTTTCTTTGTTGATGAATTTCAGGCCCGTGTCGGCTTCGAACAGCCCTGTCTGAGTCCCCGACACCTTGTAGAGGAACAACTGCAGGATCGGCAGGAATCCCTGCAGGTAGGGCTGCTGGTCGATCGTGAATTCGATGTAGCCTTCTTTGAGCAGCTTCTGCGTCTGTTCGGTGAGATCGAAGCCCCCGGCCTTGATGCCTTTTGCGGGCAGGCCGAACTTCTGCATCACTTTGGCGAGGCTTTCCGTGTCACCGCCGTCGACGGCGTACATGCCCTTCGCTGTTTCCTTGTGGCTGACCCAATAGGCTTCGATCGCCGGGAGCTCTGCCGGCACCGCCGCGCCGGTCGCAACCGTGTGGACCGTGATCGGCTTCCCCGACGCCTTGATGGCCTTTTCCACACCTTCGAGGCGGGGCTGCAGGTTCGCCGATCCGGGCGTCGCGATGAACAGCGCCACTTCGCCAGACGGGACCGCTTCGACGATCCGCGCGCCCATCTTTTCGCCCGCCAGTTTCAGGTCCTGGCCGGTGTAGGAGAGGCGCGCGTTGCCGACCGCGTCGGCGTTATAGGCGACGACGGGTATGCCCGCTTTGAGGGCCTTTTCGACCGGTTCATTAAACGCGTGCAGGTCGATCAGCGACACTGCGATGCCGGAGGCGCCACTGGCCACCGCGGTGTTGAGCGCGTTGACCATCTGGTTGACGTTGCTGCTTTCCGAGCCGGTCCACTCGTACGAGGTGCCGAGCAGTTTGCTGGCGTCCTGGATGCCGTACTGGGTCGGCGTGAAGAAGGGGTTGGTGGTGACGTGGTTTACGAACACGAATTTGTATTCGGGGTGCGAGCCGAAGACGCTCGCGGAGCCGCTGCTCGTCGAGGCACTGCTCCCGCAGGCCGCGAGGATCGTGCTGACGGAGCCCGCCGCGACACCTGTGAGCGCGGTGCGGCGTAGGAACGTTCGTCGGTCGAAGCCGGGGCGCGCCTCGTCGGTCCGTTGGTCCAGGTAGTCCAGACGCTCCAATGCTTCTTGGCCCTGGTCGGTGTCTGACATCGGTCCTCCTTCGTCCGGCTGCTTACGGGTGCGGAGTCTCTAGCGACAACAGACACTACCTTCTCGCCTCACGGCATCGCAGTCAAGCGTCGACACCGCGGAAATACCGCAGAGCCTGCCGCGGCAAACCCGCAGGTTCCCGCCCAGGCTCGATCCTGAACGCGCCCTCGGGCTCGGGCGACGGGCGTATACGCTCGTCGTGATGATCCCAGCGCGCGAACCCCAGCCCGAGGCCGCCGGCGCCCGGGCGCAGGGGTGCGCCGATGACGCCTGCGGGCACCTAGGCGAGGCGCTGCCGCAAGCCGGGCCGGGGGCGCAGGCCGAGCCGGCGAGCCGGGTCGAGCGGGCGAGCCAGGTCGAGAGCTACCGGCCGCTGACGATCGAGCGCTATCGCAAAGACGACGGACGTGCCCTGATCCTGTTCGTGGGCACGGAGCCCGATCACGGCCCAGGCGCCGAGGCGGCGCGGTGACCGAGCTGCGCTTCAACGAGCTGCGCGGCGAGTGGGTCGACTACGCGATCCACCGCCAGGAGCGCACCTACCTTCCCGCTCGCGACCACTGCCCGCTGTGCCCCACGCGCCCGGGTGGGCCTCCCACCGAGATTCCCTTCCCGAGCTTTCAGATCGCGGTCTTCGACAACCGCTTTCCCGCCTTCGAACCTCCCCACGGCGCGGCCGAGGTGGTCGTCTACACCGACGACCACGACGCCTCGTTCGCCACCCTGCCTGCCTCGCGCGCGGAGGCGCTGATGTGGGTCTGGAGGGAGCGCTACCTCGAGCTCGGCGCGCGCGCGGACGTGGAGTACGTCTACATCTTCGAGAATCGCGGCGTGGAGGTCGGCGTCACGCTGCACCACCCGCACGGGCAGATCTACGGCTACCCGTTCCTGCCCCCCGTGCCGGCACTCGAGCTCGCCGCCGACGAGCGGCTCGGCGGCTGCGCGCCATGCGCGCTGCTGGCGAGCGAGCTCGAGGACGGACGCAGGCTCGTCTACGAGAACGAGCATGTCGTCGTATACGTCCCCTACTCCGCGCGCTGGGCCTTCGAGGCTCATGTGGTCGTGCGCGCGCACCGCGCGAGCCTGCTCGAGTTCAGCGCCGAGGAGCTGCGCAGCCTCGCGGCCGCGTTGCAGGCGCTGACGCGCGGCTATGACGCGCTCTTCGACCGTCCGTTCCCCTATGTCATGGCTGTGCATCAGGCGCCTACGCCGGCGCCGGGCGATGCCGCCGCCCGCGCGCAGTCCGCTTCACGTTTCGCGGACAGCGAGCGGTCGCGCGCCGGCAGGGCGCCAGGGCACGCCCCCGGCGGCCATGTCCACGTCGAGCTCTATCCGCCTCTGCGCAGCGCCGACAAGCTCAAGTTCCTCGCGGGCTCAGAGCAGGGCGCGGGGACGTTCATCTCGGACACGCTCCCGGAGGAGTCAGCCGCGAAGCTGCGCGAGGCGATCGCCGGTGCCGCCTGAGCGCGCGAGCGCGTTTGCCCCTGGCCGCGTCAACCTGATCGGTGAGCACACCGACTACAACCTCGGTCTGGCGCTCCCCTTCGCGATCGCCGACGGGATCATCGTGCACGCCGAGCGGCTCGATTCGGGTGCATGTATCGAGGTGCTGGCGCCCGACCTCGGCGAACGCGACGAGTTCGCGGTCGCCCGGCCCGAGCGCGTCGCCGGCTGGCGAGCGTTCGCCCGCGGGATCGTGAGCGAGCTCGATCAGGCCGGCATCGAGCCGCCTGCTGCGCTACTGCGCATCAGCGGCGGGGTGCAGAGGGGCGCGGGCCTTTCCTCCTCGGCCGCGCTGGAGGTCGCGCTCTGTCTGGCGCTGCTCGGCCTTGCGCGCGGCGAAGAGGTGCTCGACCGGCGCGAGATCGCGCGCCTGTGCTCGCGCGCGGAGAACGTGTGGGTCGGAGCCCATACGGGCCTGCTTGACCAGCTCGCATCGCTCTTCGGTGCGGCCGAGACCGCGCTGAGCATCGACTTCCGCACGCTGGAGATCGATCCCGTGCCGCTGCGTCTGGGGAAGTGGCGCCTCGCGACGCTCGACTCGGGCGAGCGCCACGTGCACGCCAGCTCCGGCTACAACGAGCGGCGCGCCGAGTGCACGCGAGCCTGCGAGCTGCTCGGCGTGGACTCGCTTCGCGACGCGAGCTACTCCGCGGTCGAGGACCTGCCGGAACCGCTGCGCCGACGCGCGCGCCACGTGCTCGGCGAGAACGCGCGCGTGCGCGAGGCGGTCGCAGCCCTGTACGCCGACGATCTGGTCGAGCTGGCGCGGCTGCTGAGCGCCTCGCACGCGAGCCTGCGGGACCTCTACGAGGTCAGCACGCCCGCCGTGGAGGCCGCGCGTGCGCGGTTGCTGGCGGCAGGCGCCGCAGGAGGGCGGCTGATCGGCGGCGGATTCGGCGGCAGCGTCCTCGGCCTCTTCCCTCCCGGCAGCGATCCGCCGCCGGAGGCGAAGTGCGTATGGCCGGGGGCGGGCGCGCGCATGTTCTTCGACTAGGCGCCGCGCACGCAGCGGCCGCGTGGGGCGCAACCGGCGGAGGTCCGCGGAGGTCCGTTCACAGACGCGCCACGAGCGCCGCACACGCGATCACCACGATCGCGGCCGAGAGCGCCGCGAGGGCGCCGTCGAGCGGCGCGAGCAGCCCCGTCAGGGTGAGCTGTTCGGTGCTGCCGTCCGAGCGCTCGCGCTCACCGCGCAGGGAGCGCGTGCGTCTTCGCAGCTCGCGCGCCGGCGAGCTCAGGCGGCGCTGGGCGACGCTGAGGCCGAGCGCGCCCGCCGCGATCAGGACACCCGGCAGCGCGATCCTCTCGGCGTTCACGAAGTAGCCGGTAAAGGCCGGGAAGGCGCCCCAGCCGAGCGCAAACCAGAAGTCCCCGTGCAGGCGACCGCCGATCAGCTCGAGGTTGTATGCCGGTAGGAACAGCCCGCCGACGAGCACCAGCGGCGCCAACCACGGCGTCACCGTGAGCACGCCCGCGACGCCGATCGCCAGGGCGCCGAGCAGCGAGGCCGCCGCGAGGACCTCCAGTGCGCGGTCTCCGAGCGCCGTCCCCAGCGGACGGTCGTGGAGCTCGTCGAGCGCGTGCGCCGCGACGCCGACCGCGAGCGCGAACGCCACCAGGCCCCAGATCAGGCGATCGACGTACACGTGCGGCGCAACGGCCGCCCCGAGCGCGAAATAGCTGAGGTGCCAGGCCGTATATGGAGGATGCAGCAGCGTCACGAAGTCGCCGAGGCGCCCGGAGCCGAGCGAGTAGAACGCGGGGCGGTCAGGTGTCGCTCGCACGTCTACGCTCCGGCGGTCTCGCGCGAGGTCGCCGGCCGGCCGGCGGCGCGATCCTTCGACGCCGACAGAACGACCCCCCCGCCGAGGCTCATCCTGCGCACGCACACCGAGCGCAAGGCCGCCGAGCGCCACTGCTCGACGATCGCCTCCAACGGGTAGGCGTCGTAGTAGGCGCGGATGCTCGGCCCGAGGAAGCGGCCCACCGCCCCCCACTCGCGCGAGACCGCCCGGCCGAGCAGCGGCAGGCCGACGGCCGTGTAGAGCTCCCATGCGGCCCGCGCGGGGGCCCAGGGCGGCACCCCGAACTCGAGCGAGGCGACGCGTCCGCCCGGGCGCACGACGCGCGCGAGCTCGGCGAGGGTCGCCCCCGGGTCCTCCACGTAGCGCAGCAGGTACGTGAACGTGAGCACGTCGAACGTCCCGTCGGCGAAGGGCAGCATCTCGGCCTGGCCCTCGATCAACTCGACGCGCGCCGGCGAGAGCCCGGCAAAGCGCTCACGCGCCGCGGCCAGCATCTGGGGGCTCTGGTCCAGCGCGAGCACCGAACAGTCCGCGCGGGAGAGCAGCTCGGCCGTCACCAGCCCGGTCCCGCAGGCGACGTCGAGCACGCGCTCACCGTCGCGCGGCGCGGCGGCGTCGACCAACGCTCGACGCCAGCGCGGGTCCTGCCAGAAGCTGAGCGCGGCGGAGAGCGAGTCGTAGTGACGGGGGAGCCCGTGGAACAGCTCGAGCGCCTGCCGCTTGCGCGCCGACGGCTGGTCGGTGAAAGCGACACCGTCGGCGCCGCTGGGTGCGGGACAGCTCATTTTCTCGCCGATCTGACAGGCTAACCCGAACGACCCCGAAGCAGGCGCACCGAGGAACGGATGCCAGCAGACACTCCACCGACAGGCCGGTCGCGCGTGATGGTCATCACCGGAGCCTCGAGCGGGATCGGCGAGGCGTGCGCACGTCGACTCGCCCGCGAGGCCGGCGCCCGGCTCGTGCTGATCGGCCGTCGCGAGGAGCGACTGCGCGCCCTCGCGAGATCGATCGGGGAGGAGCGCAGCGACGTGCTCGCGCTCGACCTGCTGGAGGACGAGGCGCCGGCGCGGGTGCGCGAGCACCTGCTCGAGCGTCACGGGCGCCTGGACCTGCTCGTCAACAACGCCGGCGCCGCCTGGCGCGCCCGCTTCGCCGAGGGCGGTTACGCGAACGTGCGACGCACGATGGAGATCAACTTCGACGCCCAGGTGCGTCTCACCGAGGCGCTGCTGCCGCTGCTGCGCGCGAGCGCACCGAGCGCGATCGTCAACGTCGCCTCCACCGCGGGGCGGGTTGCGCGCGCGGGCACCGGCGCCTACAGCGCCTCGAAGTTTGCGCTCGCCGGCTGGTCGGACGCGCTGTGGGCCGAGGAGCGCGCGAGCGGCGTGCACGTCGGGCTCGTGCTGCCCGGCTTCGTCTCCACCGAGGGCTTCCCCCAGGCCGAGCTCACGGCGAACCCCTGGACGCGCTGGATCGTCTCGACGCCCGAGCGGGCCGCCGAGGCGATCTACGACGCCGGCATCGGACGCCGACCGGAGCGCTACGTGCCGCGGCCCTACGCGCTGGCCGCGGCCATGCGCGTGCTGGTCCCCGGGCTCGTGCGGCGTGTGCTCGGCGGCGGCGCGGCGGCCGTGATGACCACGACTACCGGCGCCGACATGACCGAGCATCGCAACGGCGGCAGCGCGCCGGCTGCTCGGTGACGGGACGCCGGGAAGGCTTCGTCTCGCGCGTTCGGCCGGCTCAGGCGTCGAAGTCGCCCGCGAAGAGCGCGAATACGGCTCCCTGCGGGTCGGCGGCCACGGCGATCCGGCCGACGGCGATCTCGCGAGGGGCGTCGATTGCCCTGCCGCCGAGCTCTGCCAGCCTTCCGAGCGCCTGCTCGACGTCCTGCGCACCGAAGTACACGAGCCAGCCAGGCGGGGCGCCGGCTGCGGGGAGCGTGTGGATCCCACCCGCGTTCGCGTCGCCGTTGCGGATCGAGAGGTAGGGCGAATCAGCGCCCTCGAACGGCTCCGTGCGCCACCCGAAGAGGCCGCCGTAGAAGGACGACGAGCCCGCCGGGTCGGGTGAGGCGAGCTCGTTCCAGGTGGGAGCGCCGGGCGCGTTTACGACCTCCGCGCCGAAGTGCTCGCGTGGCTCCCAGATCTCGAAGTACGCGCCCTGGGGGTCCTGGATCACGGCCATTCTGCCCGCCTGCAGCACGTCAAACGGAGCCGCGTGCACGGTCGCCCCCAGCTCCGCTGCCCTGTCCGCCGCCGCGTCCGCGCTCTCCACGGAGACGTAGGAGTTCCACATCGGCGGCACGCCCGCGTCGCGCTGCTGGCCGGGCTGCTCGGTGATCGCTGCGACGTTGCGCCCCCGCAGCTGCATCATCGAGTAGACCGCGCCGTCGCCCACCGGCCGGTCATCGGCCTCCCATCCGAACAGGTCGCGGTAGAAGTCCTTCGCGGCCGCCTGATCGGAGGTGGTCAGTTCTACCCAGCAGAAGGTCCCCGGCGGATAGCCCGTGCGCTCGCCCACGCGGCGACGGTAGCGCATCACCTGCCCGCCCGCGCGCTGCCCGCTAGATTCGAACGGTGGCCTTCGAGGTGAGCATTCGAGAGGAGACGATCCGGCTCGGACAGCTGCTCAAGCTCGCCGGCCTGGCCTCGAGCGGGAGCGAGGCCAAGGCCATGCTCGCTCGCGAGCCGGCATGGGTGAACGGCGTGCGCGACTCGCGCCGCGGCCGCCAGCTACGCCCCGGGGACGAGGTTCGGATCGGCGAACACGAGCTGCTCGTCCGGTCGGAGCCTCGCACGGCCGCGCGACCCTAGTCCAGCCGAGCGACGACCGCGGGCTGGCGCGTGGGCGCCTCACTGCCGCCTAGGGGCTCGGAGGTGACCATCACCACCTTCACTCCGGCGACGCTCCCGGGCACGCCGACGTTCGCGCGACCGCCGGACCCCACCGTGAAAAGCGCATCGGTCGGCTGCGGAGCGCCGGCACGTTTGATCCATAGCTCGTAGACGCGGCCCGGACTGGGCTGTGGCATGCCGAGGAGCGTCAGTTCGGCGTGGGCACCGCTGATCCGCACGAAGCCCTTCGCCCCCGGCGCGAGCACCTGGGCGCGGATCACGCGCGGGGAGCTACGGCCGCCGCCGAGCACGATCGCGAGCGCGACCGCCAGCAGCGCAACGCCCGCGGCGAGGGGCGCCAGCAGCGGCCTCCAGCGAAACGTGGATCGGCGTCGCTCGCGCGCTCCGGAGGCCGCCGCGAGCCGTCTGGCCTCTGCGTTGACGTCGGCCATCACGCGGCTCTTGAGCGCCGGGGAAGCGGGACGGGCGGGCACCGCGACTGGCAGCGCGGCGGCGATCGCCGACAGCGCGGCGACCTCCTCGCGACAGATGGCGCACGTGCGCAGGTGCTCCACGAAGGCCTCGTGCTCGGCGTCTGTGAGGGCTCCAAGCACATACGGCGCGGCGTCGTCCGGGCAGAGGCCGTGGGTCGGATCCATGTGTGAGCTGTCCTCGTTCATTGGACCACCTCCGCGGGGTCGCCGAGCGCCATCCTCATCTTCGCCAGGCCGAGGCGCATTCGGCCCTTGATCGTGCCCACCGGCGTGTCGAGCATGGAGGCGATCTGGACGTGCGTGAGGCCCCCGAAGTAGGCGAGCTCGATGACGCGGCTCTGCTCGTCCGGCAGCTGGTCGAGCGCGTCGCGAATCTCATGCGCCTCATCGCGCCGCGCAGCCTCGACGTCCGTCAGCTCGGGCGCGGCCAGGCGCTCCTCGATCCCCTCGTCGCTCACGCGTCCGCGCTCGCGTACCGCCCGCCGGCGCAATGCGTCGATCCCCCGGTTGTGGACGATGCCGAGGGCCCAGGTACGAACGCTGCCGCGGTTGCGGTCGTATCGCGCGCCGCTGCGCCAGAGCGCTAGAAACGACTCCTGAACGACATCCTCGGCGAGCGCGCGCTGGCCGCACATGCGGTAGGCGAGCGAGAACGCGGCGTCGGCGTGACGGTCGTAGATGACCTCGAACGCGTCGGCGTGTCCACGCCGCACGAGCTGCATCAGGTCCTCGTCGGCGAGGTCGCGCAGGCCGCCGCCCGGACTCGCGTTCGCTGGGCGAAGAGGATTTAGCATCGCGGCCATTCTTACGCCGCGGCGGGACCCGCGGATCACACCGCGCTCGCGGCCCGGCTGTGGCTACGCCCCGACGTCGACCGTGGCGAGCTCGAGCTCGAACGCCGCCGCGAGCAGCTCGTAGGAGCGCCGGCGGTCCTCGTGCGAGTAAGTGATGTTGACCGCGATCACCTCGTCGGCACCGTACTCGGCGACGACCTCCTCGATCTGGGTTCGGACGCTCGCGGGCGCGCCGACGACGGTGCGCCTGCGCGGCGAGGTCCCGTCCCGGCGCGGATGGTCGGCGGCGAGAAAGCGCTCGGCCTCTTGCGGCGAGGGCACGGCGATCAGCTGTCCGCGGCGCAGGAGCGTGAACGCCATGCGCCCGCTGGCCGCGATCCGGCGGGCCTGCTCGTCGGTCTCAGCGCAGATCACCCACACCGCGACCGCCGTATAGGGATCTCGATCGGGATGGCCGTGAGCGACAAAGCGCTCGCGATAGCTCGCTGCGATCTCGGCACCCTGGGGGTTGATGAAGTCGGCGAACGCGTAGGGAAGTCCGAGCTCGCCTGCCCACGCCGCGCTCTGCGGGGAGGACCCGAGCAGCCAGGGCTCGGGTCGCTGGGGCCGTCCGGGAAGCGCGTCCGCGAGGTGCGCGAACGGATGCTCGTCGGGAAGCCGCCCCTCCAGATAGGCCAGCAGCTCGGCGAGCTGAGCGGGGAAGTCGTCGGGCGCCGGTCGCGTGCGATCGCGCTGAAGCGCGAAGGCGGTAAGGGGGTCGGTGCCGGCGGCCCGTCCCAACGCGAGGTCGATCCGGCCGGGAAACAGGCCGGCGAGCAGGCTGAACGTCTCGGCGACCTTGAACGGGCTGTAGTGGGGGAGCATCACGCCGCCGCTCCCGACCCTGATCCGCTCGGTCGCCGCCGCGATCGGTCCGATCAGGGCCTCGGGGCTCGGCCCGGCGAGCATCGGCCCGCCGTGGTGCTCGGCGACCCAGTAGCGGTGATAGCCGAGGCGGTCCGCTAGCTGCGCCAGGTCGATCGTGTTGCGCAGCGCCTGCGAGCCGCTCGAGCCTTCGGCGACCGGGGACTGGTCGAGCACCGAGAGTCGCAGTCTGCTCGCGTCCGGGCCCACAGGGCAAGCTTATGCAGCACCGTGCACGTCGCCCGGCGCGCACCTCGACGCTGTAGCCTTTGCTGTCACAGGAGGAGGCAGGCAGGCAGGCGCAATGTTGGAACCAACTCTCTTACGGGACCGGTCGCGGTCGGCCCAGATCGTGCTCGGCGGTGTCATCCCGGCGATCGTGGGCGCGGTGGCGGGAATCCTCCTCGGCGTCTCGACTGCGGGCTATTGGGCGATCGCGGTCGTCGCGGCGATCGGCGGCTTCCTCGCGGGGTTCGAGCATCAGGATGGATGGGGCGGCGCGGACCGCGGCGTAGTCGGCGGGGCGATCTACGGCGCCTCGCTTCTGATCGCTCACGCGATCGCCGGAACGCAGGCGAAAGTGTCGCTCGGCAGCTTCCCGCCCCTGCTGGCCGTGGTCACAGCGATCATCGGCATGTTCCTCGGCGCGGCCGGCGGCAAGCTCGCGCGGACGCAGCGCGACCGGCGCTCGGGGCCCGCCGAGAAGGAGGCCTGATGGGAGGACCGGCCGCGGAGGAGGAACCGGGCTACCACTTGTTCCTCGAGCCGCCCGAGATGCCCGTCGCGGCCAGCGCGCTGCGGCTGCTGATCTCCGACGAGGCGCATGAGCCCACGATCCGGAGCCTCGCGCGGGAGGTGCTCGCGCAGCTGCAGGAGGCACCGGGCGCGGAGCTGCTCACTGTGGAGCTGACCCCGCCGCAGATGAAGATCACGTACAGCGCCGTGAAGCTGCTGATGAACGATTCTCAGCGTGGCCAGGCCGACGAGCGCGAGCTCCTGCGAGGAATCCTCGCGAAGCTCCCCGACGAGCACACGATGCGCGCGATCCCACTGGATTAGGACCCACCCTCCCTCGGGCACGCGACCCGCAGCGAGGACTCGCACGACACGCTCACGCTGCAGCTGCTCGACCGCGTCCAGACGTCCGCTGGCGCGGTGCATAATGGCCGACATGCGTCACGCTGCTAGCAACAGCACGCGACCCTTCGTCGAGTAGCGCCGCGCGGGCGAGCGGATGATCGGCTTCGAGCATCAGGCGCTGTTCCATCGCGGCGAGGACGAGTTCCTCGCGGGAACGCTGCCCTTCATCGCGGGGGCGCTCGAGGCAGGCGAACCCGTGTTGGTCGCCGTCGCGCCGCGCCGCTGTGAGCTGCTCGCGGACGCGCTCGGCGCCGAGGCCAGCGAGGTGGTATTCGCCGACATGCACCGCCTCGGCTCCAACCCGGCGAGGATCATCCCCGCGTGGCGACGCTTCCTCGACGAGCACGATCCAGACGAGGGCCCCGTTCGCGGCATCGGCGAACCCGTCTGGGCGGGGCGAAGCGCGCCCGAGCTCGACGAGTGCGCCCGCGACGAGCGGCTGCTGAACGTCGCCTTCGACGACGGGCGCCCGTGGCGCCTGATGTGTCCCTACGATCTCGCCGAGCTCGACGCGCGCGAGATCTTGGCGGCCGAGGCCAGCCACCCGTTCACCGCGTGCGCGCACGGCGCACGCGAGAACGCGGGCTATGCGCCCCGGCACGACCCCTTCGCCGGCGAGGTGCCGCCGCCGCCCGCGGCGACGCGCGAGTTGCGGTTCGGCGCCGGCGAGCTCGGTGACGTTCGCGACACGGTCGCGGAGTGGGCAGCCGGGTTCCCGCTCACGCCCGAGCGCCGCAGCGATCTGGTGCTCGCCGTCAACGAGCTCGCTGCAAACAGCGTCATGCACGCCGGCGGCGCAGGCACGCTGGCGCTTTGGTCGCGGAACCACACGCTGATCTGCGAGATCAGGGACGCCGGCCAGCTCACCGTCCCGCTCGCTGGGCGAGTGCGGCCGGACGCAGCGCAGCTGAGCGGCCGGGGCCTGTGGATGGCCAACCAGGTCTGCGACCTCGTCCAGATCCGCTCATCGAAAGCCGCGGGCACGACGGTGCGAGTGCATATGCGCCTGCAGGCCGGCGGCTGAGTGGCGAACACGTCGTTCTCGCTGTTCGCAGCGATCGCCAGCGTGTTGATCGTCACGCTGTCGGCGATCGCCGGCGCGTGGCCTGTGACGGTCGTCTTCGGCCTGCTGGCGATCGGGTTCGTGGCGAGGGCCAGCGAGACCCACTGGCGTCGCGACCGCTAGCAGCTAGCTGCCGGTGAGCAGTCACGACCTTTGCGCTCGAGCGCCCCACGCTCTATCGGGTGGTCTTCAGCACCTACATTCCGGGCGGCAAGATCATGCCCCCGGGCGGGAAGGCGATACCCGCGGACGCGAACATGGACGACGTCGACCCGGGGCTGCGCCGATCGCTAGCGGCGCACCGCGCCTGCAACCGATCTTGCAGAACGCGAGGCACGGGCCCTGCCGTCGAGATATTCGTCGAAGCGCAGCCACCACTCCGAAAGGCACCCGCATACGGGGTCGATCTCCCGACGAGGCGCAAGTGCGTCTCGGGGAGCAGCAGACGAGATCGCGATGTCAAACAGCGAAAGCCCTCAGCCGAGCCCCGAGCAGGACGGCGCCAACGCGCCAGACGCCTCCGACGACGCCCAAGGCCGTCGGGCCGGCCACCCCCAGGGCGCGGCCCCCCAGCCGGACGCCACCGATGCGGCTCCCCAGCCGGACGCCGGCAGCGCGGCCCCCGAGCCGGACACGATCGGTGAGCCCCCCCAGCCCGTCAGCAGCGCGGCCCCGCAGCCGGACGCGATCGGTGAGACTCCCGAGGCGGACGGCAGCGGCGAGGCTCAGAGCACGGCGCTCCCCGCGAGCGCGATGCGCGCCAAGTCGGGCGGTGGCGGCGCGGGGCGAGCAACGTGGATCCTCGCCGCCGCGGTATGCGTCGCAGCCGGAGTCTCGGCTTCGGTGCTGGGCGCTCATAGCGTCGCGACCAAGAACGCGACCAAGGCCGAGCAGGCCTTCCACGCCAGCGCGGCCGGCGTCGCCTCCACGCTGAAGCTTTCGATCCAGCACGAGGAAGACCTCGTCGAGAACGCGAGCACCTTCTTCGCCAGCAATCCGCTCGCCTCGCAGACGGAATTCGCCACGTGGTCGCAGTGGGTCCGCACGCTGCGTCGCTACCCCGAGCTCGAGCGCATGGGGCTTGTGACGGTCGTGCCGGCCTCCGAACTCGCGGCCTTCCAGGCGCGCGTCGTCGGGAAGGTTCCCGCAGCTCCCGTCGCAGGTGGCGGATCGTCGGCTCCGGCGACCGGCTCGGCGCACGCCGGCGGCAGCGTCGGGCTGCTGCGCATAACCCCGCCCGGGGGGCGCCCCTACTACTGCCTGGCCAGTGCGGAAATCGTGCGCAGCCCAGCGCGCCGCGCACGCCTGGGCCTCGACTACTGCGCCAGGATGCCGACGCTGCTGCTCTCGCGCGACTCCGGCACGGCGAGCTATGCGCCGGTGTCGGCCACGCGCGCCGGCCAGCTCAACGTGGACACGCCGATCTTCCGGGGTAGCGCGCCCGCCTCGGGCCCGGCGGGGCGCACCGGCTCGTTCGTGGGCTGGCTGCGCGAGGTGCTCGTGCCCGGCGTCGTGCTGGAAGAGGCGCTGCGCGGGCACCCGGGCGTCGCGGTACGGCTGAGCTACAAGCGCGGCACGTCGAACGCGACATTCGCGCTCGGCACGCCACAGACGGGAGCGCCAAGCGCGACGACAAGCCTCCACGAGGGCTGGACGGTCGAGAGCTTCGGCGCGCCGGTCAGCTCCGACGTGCTGTCCGACCCCGAAGCACGCGGCCTGCTGATCGCGGGCTGCCTGCTGAGCCTTCTGCTCGGCGTTCTGATCTACGTGCTCGGCTCGGGCCGGCCCGGCGGCGCCGCCCCCAGGCGCCCAGGCGCCCCGCGCGGCCAGCGCTCTCCCGGCGACGGCCTCTATGACGAGCTCACCGGTGTTCCCGGCCGCGCGCTCACGCTCGACCGCGCCGAGCGCACGGTCGCGCGTGCCGGGCGCCAATCGGGCATGCTCGCAGGCGCGCTCTTGATCGACGTCGACTGGTTCAGCGACGTAAACGAGAGGTTCGGCCGCGCCGCGGGCGACCAGCTGCTGCAGATCGTCGCCGAGCGCCTCGACGAGGTCGTTCGCACGGAGGACAGCCTCGGGCGGATGGAAGGCGATCGCTTCGCGATCATCGTCGAATCGGTGGCTCGCGGAGTGCGCCTGGACTCGCTGGCCAGGCGCGTGATCGAGGCGCTGCACGAGCCCATCGGGATCGACGACTTCGGACCGAGCTTCCACTTGACAGCAAGCATCGGCGTGGCCTACGGCCGCTACACCAGCCACGAGCAGATGCTGCACGACGCCGAGCTCGCCCTGCGTGCGTCGAAGACGGCCGGCAAGGACCGCTACACGCTCTTCAACGCCAACATGCGCGCGGTGATCGAGGACCGCGGCGTGCTCGAGGCCGAGCTCAACGCCGCGCTTCGCGAGAGCCAGTTCTTCATGCTCTACCAGCCGATCTGCGACCTGCGCACGCGCAAGGTCATCGGCCTGGAGGCGATGATCCGCTGGCAGCACCCCAAGCAGGGAGTGCTGCTGCCGTCCGATTTCATCCCGCTCGCGGAGGAAACCGGCCTGATCGTCCCGATCGGGCGCTGGGCGTTGCAGGAGGCGTGCGGCCGCGCGGCCGCGTGGGAGGTCGCCGGACACCGCGTCGCCGTGGGCGTGCAGGTGTCCGCCAACCAGTTCAACCGCGACGGCTTCGCGACCGACGTCCTGCGCGCGCTGCAGCAGTCGGGCGTCGAGCCGTCGCTGGTCACGCTCGAGCTCGACGAGACCACGATCATGAGCGACGCGGCCGTCGCGACCGAGCGTATGCACGAGCTCAAGGGCCTCGGCGTGCAGATCGCGATCGACAACTTCGGCAGCGGCTACGCCTATCGCTCCGACCTGCAGCGCATGCCGATCGACTACCTCAAGGTCGACCGCGGCTCGCTCGCGGCCTCCGAGGACGAGGACTATCGCCACTGGCTGCTCGAGGCGATTCTCGTGTTCGGGCGCGATCTGTCGCTGACAGTGGTCGCCAAGGGCATCGAGACCGCCGAGCAGGTCGACGCCCTGCAGACGATGGGCTGCACGCTCGCGCAGGGGCACTTCTTCGGCGAGCCCGCCCCCGGCGATGCGCTCGAGCGTCTGTTCGCAGGTGGCGTGAGCACTGTGCGCGCCACCTCGACGGGCATGAACGACTGAGCTCCCGAGGCGAGGGCCACGGACATCTAGCCGCTGGCCCGGTGCGCGTGCGTGCGCTATCTTCTGCGCGTCAGATGGAGCCCTGACGGCGGGTCCAAGGACCTCCGGACCGCCCACCTCTAAGACAAGGGCTGATGGCTCCTTTCGCGAACCTTACTCGACGCGAGAGGAGATGCTTTGGTGCTGCAGAACCCGGATCGACGTGAGCTCGCGGCGATCTTCATCGGTGGGGCGGGCGGAGCACTGCTGCGCGTGTGGATCGGCCGCGAACTGGGAGGGGCGGGCGACGGCTGGCCGTGGGCGACGTTCCTGATCAACGTCGCTGGGTCGCTGCTGCTCGGCTACCTCGTCACCCGCCTGCAGGAGCGCCTGCCCCAGTCGACATACCCTCGTCCGCTGCTGTGCACCGGATTCTGCGGCGCGTTCACGACCTTCTCGACGATGCAGGTCGAGATCTTGAAGATGCTCGAATACGACCACTACGCCCTGGCGGCGGGCTATGCGGGAGCGAGCGTCGCGCTCGGATATCTCGCGCTGGGAATCGCGACGGCGGCCGTTCGGCGCACGAGGGCGATTGCATGAGCGCCTGGGTGTGGGTCGGCGTCGCGCTCCTCGGGGGGCTCGGCGCGAGCGCGCGCTTCGTGCTGGACGGCGCGCTCAGCACGCGCTCGAGTGGGTCCTTCCCGGTGGGTACGTTCGCGATCAACATCACTGGCGCGATGCTGCTCGGCCTGCTCGCGGGGCTCGAGGCCACGGGCGCGACGCTCGTGCTGGTGGGCACCGCTACGCTCGGCTCCTATACGACGTTCTCTACGTGGATGCTCGAGTCCCACCGGCTGACCGAGGATGCCGACGTCGCAGGAGCAACGCTGAACGTGCTCGCGAGCCTCGCCGTCGGCATCGGCGCTGCGGCGATCGGCCGGGCGATAGGCGCGCACGCGTGAACGAGGAGTGCCTCGCGCTCACCACCTACTTCGGCGAGCGCGACCGCACCGAGGAGAGGCTGCTCGGGGATGAGCTGCTCGATCTCTACGGCGAGCACGGTCTGCGTGCCAGCGTGTTGCTGCGGGGCTCGGAGGGCTTCGGGCGCCTACATCACCTTCACACCGATCGTCTGCTGACGCTCTCGGAGGACCTGCCTGTCGTCTCGATCGCGGTGGACCGGCGCGAGCGCGTCGAATCGGTGCTCGCGGAGGTGCTCTCGATCAAGCGGCGAGGGCTCGTGACGCTCGAGCGCGCGCGGCTGCTGAGTGGCGAGGACGTCGCCTCGGCGCGGCTGGGGCGCGAGCTCCACGCGGCGACGAAGCTGACGGTCTACGTGGGACGTCGGGAGCGAGTCGGCCGTGCGCCGGCGTTCACAGCGGTCACCGACCTGCTGCGCCGACATGGGGTCGCCGGCGCGACCGTGCTGCTCGGCGTCGACGGCACTCGCGGCGGGCGCCGCTACCGAGCGCGGTTCTTCGCGCGCAACGCCGAGGTGCCGATGATGATCCTCGCCGTCGGCCGCGGCGCGAGCATTGCGAGGGCCCTGCAGGAGCTCGCCGGCATGCTGCGCGAGCCGCTGCTCACGCTGGAGCGGGTACAGCTGTGCAAGCGCGACGGCGTGCTACTCGCCAGGCCGCACGAGCTGCCCTCCGTCGACGCGCGCGGGCTCAGCCTGTGGCAGAAGCTCACGGTCTACAGCTCCCAGGCCGCGACCCACGAGGGCCACCCGATCAACCTCCAGATCATCCGACGGCTGCGCGAATCGGACGCCGCCGGCGCGACCAGCGTTCGCGGCGTCTGGGGCTACCATGGCGGGCATCGGCCTCACGGCGAACGACTCCTGCAGGTCCGTCGTCACGTGCCGGTGGTGACCACGGTGATCGATACGCCCGAGCGCGCCGCCCGCGCCTTCGATGCGATCGACGAGCTGACGCGCGTACACGGCCTCGTCACGAGCGAGATGGTGCCGGCGGCCGCCGCCATCAGCGCCGAGGAGCGCCACGGCGGCACGCGGCTGGCAGCTCACGATTACTAGCTCCGGCGCCCCGCGTTCTGAGACCGCGGTGCGCCGGAGCACTGGCGCCACTAGTGGACCAGAACGGGCTGCGACACGGGCTCGGTGCTGACGCGGGTGCCGGGGGCGAACAGCAGACCCGCGACGAGAGCGCCGAGCGCGAAGATTCCGGCCGACCACATGAACGCGGTCGTGTAGCCGTGCACAGTCGCCGCGGCGATCAGGGCCGGCGTGGGGCGCGCGCCGCCGATGAACCCGGTGACCGCGCTGGCGGCGACGGTGCTCAGCAGCGCCACGCCGACGGACCCGCCGATCTGTTGGTTGGCGTTGACCATCGCCGAGGCCACGCCGGCGTCCTGGGTGGCGACGCCGAGCGTGGCTGTGGCCATCGCGGGGGCGAAGATGAGGCCGAACCCGGCGCCCATGACGGCCAGCGACGGCAGCACGTCCACTAGGTAGCTCGAGTGCACGCCGATGCCCGTCAGATAGAGCATTCCTCCAGCGCCGAGGAGCATGCCGATGACGATCAGCGGGCGGGGACCCACGCGCGGCACCAGGCGCGTGCTCGCCAGTCCCGCGGAGATGATGATCGTGGCGGTCATCGGCAGGAAGGCGACGCCGTTGAGGATCGGCGAGAAGCCGAGGTTCTGCTGCATGTAGTAGGTCAGGAACATGAACACCGCGAAGATGGCCGCGGCGGCGATGCCGATCGAGAGAAACGCTGCTCCCCGGTTGCGGTCGGTCACCACGCGCAGCGGCAGCAGCGGGTGCGAGGCGTGTCGCTCGATCAGCACGAAGGCGCCCAGCAGCGCGGCCGCGGCCGCCAGGAAGGCCACCGTGATCGAGTTCCCCCAGCTCGTCGTCTGCGCGTGGTTGAGCCCGTAGACGAGCGAGAACACCCCACCGGAGACGGTCACGATGCCGGGGATGTCGAAGCGCGGGCGCTCGCTCGGGCGCTGGTTGACGAGCAGCGCGAGCGCGCCCACGGTCGCGATGACCGCGAAGATGATGTTGATGTACATCGTGAAGCGCCAGTCGAGCACCTGCGTCAGCGCGCCTCCGAGCAGCAGGCCAATCGACGCGCCCGACCCGGCGATCGCCCCGTAGAGGCCGAAGGCCCGCGCGCGCTCGCCGGCGTCGGTGAACGTTGTCGTCAGCAGCGAGAGCGCGGCCGGAGCGAGCAGCGCGCCGAAGGCCCCCTGGATGGCGCGCGCGCCGACGAGAATGTCGAAGCTCTGCGCCGCGCCGCCGAAGGCCGACGCCGCGGCGAACCCGAGCAGCCCGACGATGAACGTCCACTTGCGTCCGAAGAAATCGCTGATACGACCACCGAGCAGCAGCAGGCTGCCGAACGCGAGCGCGTATGCGGTGATCACCCACTGGCGGTTGTCGTTCGTGAAGTGCAACGCCCTCTGCGCCGAGGGCAGCGCGATGTTGACGACCGTGGCGTCGAGCACGACCATCAGCTGGGCGATCCCGACGACGGCGAGGATCAGCCAGCGTCGCTCGTGGTGGGGGTTTGTGTGAGCCATGCCGTGCCTCCGAAAGTGGATATCGCTTATCGACTTCTCGTAGACTAGGGGATGAAGCGGATCTTGTCAATCCACTTAGATAAGGATTCTCCACATGGACATCCGTCTTCCGCTTAGCTACACTTGACACATGGCAGCGACTGTTGAGCGACCGCTGAGAAAGGACGCCGAGCGCAACCGCCGGCGGATCCTGGACGCGGCGGCGGAGCTGTTCGCAGAGCGCGGCCTCGGCGTGACGCTCAACGATGTCGCCCACCACGCCGACGTCGGCGTCGGCACCGTCTATCGGCGCTTCCCCGACAAGGAGCTGCTGATCGACGCCCTCTTCGAGGAGCGGGTCGAGGAGATGCTCGCGCTCGCGGAGCGCTCGCTCGGCGACCCCGATCCCTGGCACGGCCTCGCCTCGTTCCTCGAGCAAGGCCTCGAGCTGCAGGCCCGCGACATGGGCCTCAAGCAGCTGCTGCTGGGCACGCCGCAGGGGTGCGCGCGCGTGGGAGGAGTGCGCGAGCGGCTGCTTCCGATCGTGACCGCCCTTGTGACCCGTGCGAGGGACGCCGGACAGCTGCGCGCGGACATCGAGCCCGAGGATCTCGCGGTCACGCAATGGATGCTGGGCACCGTCGTCGACTACGGCCGCGAGGTCAGGCCCGAGCTCTGGCGGCGCTATCTGTATCTGCTGCTGCGGGCGATCCGCGCCGAGCCGACCCCCGCTGAGGCTTTGCCGGTCGAGGCGCTGACCCAGGCCGAGCTCGACACGCTGTTCTCCTCGGGGGCGCTCACCAGGAGCTGAGGCACGAGGGCGGCGCGGATTTCCGGGCCCTCGTGAGAGTGCTTCAGCGCAGCACGGAGGAGTGCGCCACGCCCGCGTCGCTCCAGCGCACCGTCGCGCCGTTGTCCTCGAGCGATTTCCGGTCGACGGGGCCGGGGTCGAGCGTCCGCTGTCCGCTGGAGTCCTCCGCGAACAGAGCCTCGGCACCCGACGATCCCGGTGCGATCCAGGCGATCCAGCCCGCCGGGGTCACGACCAACGCCATCGGCGGCGGGGGAGGTTCGGGCGTCTGCGGTTCGACGCTCGTGCGGATTCGGCCGTTGCGCAAGTCGACGCTCCCAAACAGCGTCCGGCCGCAGCCGGTTGCGCCGGCGCTTTCGTAGTCGGCGCACACGGTCGACCGCCAGCCGAGGTAGAAAGCCGCGTAGGGCCCCGCGAACGTCGTGATCACTTCAGACGGCAGGTCGCCGTCTTCGAATTCGTACAGCTGCACGGGAGCGCGGTAGCGGCTGATGCACCCGTACAGCGCGTGCGGCGCGCCGTACTTGAAATCGGTCGGGCCGGTCTGGCGCACGAACAGCACGTGCGGGCCCGACCGCCCGAGCACCTCGCGTCGCGGAGGCGCGCACCGTCCCGCGCGGGCAAGGCGCCCGTGAGCGGCGGCGGACGCCCGGGCCGGGGTGACGGTCGACGCGCTCGCCACGCATACGATCGCGGCAAGCGACCACGTGATCCACCTCGGCGCTGCTCGCGCGGCGCGGCGCGGACTGCTCGCAGGCGGTGCCGTCGACATTTGCCTAGTAAACACCGCTGCCGGCCGAAACACGCGGAACACCTCGTCGCACGTGCGACACGCGGATCATGCGCCCGCGGTCACGGCCTTCAGCTCGAGCAGCGACTCGCGGACGAGTTGGCCGAAGTCCTGCTGGTTGTCTTCGTTGACCCAGCGCTCGAAGGTGATCTTGAAGACGGCGATCCCTGCCTCGGCCGCCAGATCCGCGGCCGGATCGCCGACGCCGCGCCGCCGCAATGCGTCGGCGATCGCGGCAGCGAGCGATGCGAGCTTGATCAGCTCGCGCTCTTGGAGCTCTGCGTTGGCGGCGATGATGCGCTGCCGCTGTCGGGCGAACTCGCGGCGTTCCGCGAACAGAGGACCTGCGGTCTGGAGGGCAGCGGCGACGGCATCGATCGGCGCCAGGGCACCAGGCGCATCGGCGACCGCGTTCACGAGCAGCTCCTGCAGTGCGCCGGCGCCGTCGAATAGGACCTCCCGCTTGTCGGCGAAGTACCGGAAGAACGTTCGCTCGGTGAGTCCCGCTCGCGCGGCGATGTCCGCGACAGTGGTCTGCTCGAACCCGCGCTCGCTGTAGAGCTCCATCGCCGCTCGTTCGAGCCGGCCGCGCGCGTCTGGTTCCCATCGCACCATCGACCGATCATATGTGATGGCAGTGTCTGACATCGCCTGCTAGGGTGATGACAGCAACTGACATCGGTTTCTCTCGCGCAACCCCTGCGGCGAGACCACCGACCTACTCGGAGGTTTCTCTCATGCGTGTTTTCGTCACCGGCGCGTCCGGTTGGATCGGCTCCGCGGTCGTTCCCGAGCTCATCGGCGCGGGCCATCAGGTCATCGGGCTCGCCCGCTCGGACGCCTCGGCCGAGGCCCTCACCGCCGCCGGAGCAGAGGTGCATCGCGGCACTCTCGACGACCTCGACGGCCTGCGTGCCGCCGCGGCCGCGTCCGACGGCGTGATCCACCTCGCGTTCAAGCACGACCTCGCGTTCACGGGGGACTACCACGGGGCTGTCGAGGCCGATCGCCTCGCCATCGAGACGTTCGGCGAGGCGCTCGCGGGCTCTGATCGACCGCTCCTGATCGCATCCGGGACGCTCGGACTCGCGCCGGGGCGGGTCGCGACAGAGCAGGACGGCCACGGCTCCGACTCGGCCGCGCACCTCGGCGTAGCGGCGGGCCGGCTGGCCAATGCGGAGCTGACGCTCTCGCTCTCCCCCAGCGGCGTCCGCTCCTCCGTCGTGCGACTGCCTCCCACCGTTCACGGCGACGGGGACAACGGCTTCATGGCGCTGCTCGTCGGCATCGCCCGCGACAAGGGCGTCTCCGGCTACCTCGGCGACGGGTCCAACCGCTGGCCCGCCGTGCACCGGCTCGATGCCGGGCCCCTCTTCCGCTTGGCGCTGGAGAGCGCCCCGGCGGGATCGACGATGCACGCGGTCGGCGAGCAGGGCGTGCCGATCCGTGACATCGCCGAGGTGCTCGGGCGCCATCTCGACGTTCAGGTGGCCGCGGTCTCGGCCGAGGACGCGGGCAGGCACTTCGGCTTCCTCGCCGGCTTCCTCGGCGTGGACGGCCCGGCCTCGAGCGCGCGCACCCGCGAGCTCTTGGGATGGCAGCCGACGCACCCCGGCCTGATCGACGATCTCGACGAAGGGCACTACTTCCGCGACCCATCCGCATGACCGGCAGCGCGGCTGGGACGCATGCGGTCGGCTCGCGACGTCGCCTATCAGCACGGCGCGGCCTTGGTGGGCGAACCGCTGTATGAAACGACCAGTGAGGCGAAAGCATCATCCTTCACACCGGCGTTCTATGTCGCGGCGGAGGTGCTCTCATAGGCGCCTTGATAGGCCTGGCCACTGATCGTCGCCGTCGTGCAACTGAAACGCGAGCGATCGCGCCACAGGTGACCCTGGTATGTCAGAGACACCGGGGTCGCCTGGACCGTCCGTGTGTGAGCACGATCATAGGCTCATAAACTCCGATCACGCCCTCACAATGCTGGCATCTCAGTCCTGGGTTCACGGTGGATTGGCCGCGTGGTGCGGATCGACGAGGGCTGATCGTCGCCCTCTGTCGCGGTGTGGCTCGCCTGCACGATCTCCGGCCTGGTGGTGCGTTCCAGCGAGGGGATCGACCGGCTCTCGACCTCCAAGTAGGGTGTCGCGAAGCGGATGACCGTTCGCTCCGTCTTCGGATGTCTCGGCACTTTCGCCATGCGTGACCTCCGCCAAGGCCCCCGCGAGTAAGGACGGGCCCTGCTTGTGAACGGCGTTCCTGTCGCTTTGGACGAAACAGCCCGTGAGGTCAACGAGAGGCAGGTCCTGCCCGCCGGGAGCCTGCGCGAGAGAATCGAAGCAGTAGCGGCCGATAACGGCCCTACTGGCGAGCCTACTCCTTTTTCGACCCCTGAACGGACCAATTTCTAGGTAACCGTCCCACTGTAGGCGGGAGGGGTCGGCTCGCGCGGATTGGGGCTCGCCTGGCGGCGAGCGTGCTCCGCGAGGTATGCGTCGCGATGGGTGCCGCCCTTTCGCAAGGACCATCCTGACGGAGTAGTCGACCGAGGCGGTCGGTCGAGGGATCTCGAGGATCTCGTTTGCACGCGACGAAGTCAGAGGGGGGTCTTTCGGGCGTTCCGCCCGAACGTCGCGACCAGCCACCCGCGTTCATCGACATCGCCACATTCGGCAAGGAAGCTGACGCCTGCGCCAAGCACCTCGCCAAGGGTCGGGAGATCGCGGTAACCGGACGGCTCGTGTACCAGCAGTGGGAGACCGAGACCGGCGAGAAGCGCTCAAAGCACGAGGCGATCGGGCAGGTCCAGTTTGGGTCCGGCGGAAACCATGTTCCGCCGGGGAGGACCGGGGCTGATGCCTAGACAGCCGATCGACACCAGTCAGCCGCTCGGTGCGCACGTGCCGGGCGGCTCCCGGCGATCGGACTGGACGCGGCCGGCGAGCTCGACCAGGACGCAACCTAAGGATCTGCGCGGCGAGCCTCCGATCCTCATCCGTGAAGAGTCGTCGAGCCGGCTCGTCGGCGTTCAAGACCATGTCCTCGAACGACAGGTCCAGACGGTCGGCCTCCATCAACGCGTTCCAGCCCTCCGAGTCGCCGGTCTTGCGCAACACGCTCTTGACGTTTTCCACACTCGACCGGCGTGCGGTTAGCTACCGGCTTGTCTCATGTCCGCACACCGCCGCCAGCTCCGGGCGCGGAACCCGTGAAGGCCGCCCGTGGGCTCTAGCAAGCCGATTGCCAGGCGAATCCTTGGCGCTAAAGGGTTCCGTCCGACGCGGTTAGCGGGTCATGGCGCGGGCTTGCGCGCGGCCACGAACTGCGCCAGGCCGGACACGCGCTGCCGGACGTCGGTGAGGCCGCGGGCTCTCAGTGCGCGCGTGAGCTCATCGCGCGCGAACATGCGCACGCCGGTGACGCTCTTGACGAACGGGCTGGTAATGGCGGCGGGCACGGGACCCCGGTTGCAGCTCGAAAGCAGCGCGACCCGACCGCCCGGCGCCAGCACGCGCGCGATTTCATCGATGGCTCGCATAGGGCGCTCGATCAGGTAGAGTGCAGCGAAGCAGCAGACGGCGTCGAAGCTGGCGTCTCGGAAGGGCAACGCGCAGGCGTCCCCCCGCAGGTAGGCGACATTGTCGGCGTCAGTTTCCTGCACGGCGCGTGCCAGCATCGTCCTCGACGCGTCAAGGCCGATGACCAAGCCGTCACCCGCGGCGCGGGCGAAGCTGCGTGTGAAGTTGCCCGGGCCGCAGGCCACGTCCAGCACCTGCTCGCCACCCGCGAGGGCGAGCATCTCGAGCGCGATACGGTGCTCGCCACGCATGCCAGGCCCCGCCGCGCCCATCAGCAGGCGTCCACCGAGCGGGCGCCACAGCCGCTCATAGATCAGGGGCAGCGCGTCGCTGTCCATCCAACGCTGGCCCGGGTGTGGGCCGGTTGGGTCCTCGTCGCCGAGCAGATCGAGATAGCCGTCCTGCAGCTGCAGACGGGCGGGCGCCGAATTCAACAAATCGAGTGTGCGATCGATCGAAACGGGTGCGGACACGCTGCTCATCGGCACCTGATCACCGTCGGGACGGGAGAGCGCGTGAATCGACCCGCATTACCGTCACCACGAGTATCTCCACACTGGACCCGAGATCATCTCGCGTTGGCTCGGGCGGTCGACGTCGTCGTCGCGGCCAGAGTGCGTGAGGGGCTGGACTTTGTGGGCTTGGCTTTCGCCGGGTGCCTCGGCGCCTTTGACGAGATCAGTGCGCGTAGCTCGGCGAAGCCTTCCTCCACTCCCTCCGCGAGGACGTGCAGGTCGGGCGTGGAGTCACGGTCCGCGCTGAGGCCGAGCACGACGCCGCCGTTGTAGGAGATGATTGCGATGCCGACCGCGTGTCCTGCTGCGAGCGGAACCAGCGGGTGGTCCTCGCGCAGCGCGGCACCGAACGCGTACAGCGGGATCTGGGGCCCCGGTACGTTGGTGATCGTCACGTTGAACAGGCGCGTGGCGTACAGCGAGCGCGCGATCAGCGCGTGCAGCAGCGGCGGGGCGAGCGCAGTGAGCTCGATTATCGTGTCAGCGCCGAGCGCGGCGTTCGACGACTTCAGCTTGCGCGTGCGCTCGACGATCTTGCGCAGGCGCGCGGATGCGTCGGGCTCGGCGACCGGGAGCTCCACGAACAGCGAGCTGATGCGGTTGCCGAGCGCGAGCTGCTCCGAGGCGCCGCGGACGTTCATCGGGACCATCGCGCGCAGACCGTCGGACGGAGGCGGCTCACGACGCGAGAGCAACAGCCGGCGCAGACCGGTCGTGCAGGCCGCGAGCACGATGTCGTTGACTGAGCCCCCGAGCTCGTGCGCAATCGCCTTGATCTCTGGCAGCGAGGCGCGCACGATCTCAAACCTGCGCGTGGCCCCGATCGGAACATTGAGGCTGGTGCAGGGTGCTGCGATCACCTCGTCGCGCAGGAACAGCTCGGCCAGGGAGCGCGACTTCTCGAGTGTCTCGCGAGGGTGCAGCGCCGCGCGCATGCCGGCCACCGCCGCGCGGGTGCCCGTCCTCGCCAGTTCCGCAACCGCGTCCGGCGGATGTGGGACGAGCTCTGGCCAGTGCGAGTGCGTCTCATCCACCGCCGAGGAGGCAGCGGTGGGGGGTGCGGTCGGCTCGCCGTCGAAGAGCAGGTGCATTACGTCGACTGACCCAACACCGTCGACAAGGGAGTGGTGAGTCTTCGTTGCCAGCGCCCAGTGACCGTGCTCAAGCCCCTCGACCAGCACCATCTCCCACAGCGGGCGCGTGCGATCGAGGCGGTGTGAAAAGAAGTCCGCCGCCCATTCGCACAGCTCGGCGTCGCCGCCAGGCGCGGGCAGCGCCGCATGATGCACGTGGTTGCGGATATCGAACCGGGGATCGTCCACCCAACGTGGCCAAGTCAGCCCGCCCGTTCGCTGCGAGGAGAGCCTCTGTGAGAAGCGTGGAAGCAAGGTCAGGCGCGAGGCGATGTCCGTGCACACTGCCTCGAGTGCTGGGACGGTTCCATCTGGCAGCGGATCGAATACCAGCACGCCACCGATGTGCATGGTCGCGCCCTCGTCCATCTGCTCGAGCTCAAGGAACGTTGCATCCAATGCGGTCAGCTGGTCGGACATCGCCGCCAAGCAGCCTACGCTGCCCGCCCATCGCTGCCATCGGCAGCAACGGGCAAACCATCTCCGTGGTAATCCACAGTGCCCGCCCGAGCGGCTCGACGCGCGTCACGCCGGACGCGGCAGCTCACGGGTGGCGGCTCAGCCGCCGCCGCGGAGATCCAAGAGCGATTCGACGCGCCGCTGTTCCTGCCCCTACCACGTCGGCGACACGCCTGCTCGCCGAGCGTTGCGAGAGCCAACCAGCCCCGAGACCACGCTTGCGCTCTGGACGAGCTCCAGGCGTCTCGCCGGGCGCGCTGTCACCTTCGACCGGCTTACGGTCGACGCATGCGGATCAGGCCGACTCGAAGAGACGGCTTCGTTTCGAGTCGAGGTGCACGCTCACGGGCTCGGTGAGCCTAGGCTCAGCGCCGGCAAACTGAGCGGAGGACCTCCGTGATTTCCCCCACGCATGTTTGTGGCTTTCTGCGGTTGAACGCGGACGCGTCACGGCATTACCGTGGCAGCGTCTCTGGGCGGTTGGGAGGTGTGCCCACGCCCGTTCTTCCTGTATCGATTCACCCGGGATCGAAACCCGACTGCCAAAGGAGACTCGGGCCCTGATTAGCGGCATCCCACAACAGCAAAGCCAAGCGCAGCTCGGCAACTCGGATGGTCGCGCGGACGAGGTGGTTCTGGCTCGTTTCCCGTGGCTGACTAACCGTCGGATCGTCTTCTTCGTATTGGGTTGGATGCTCCTGTTCGGGGTGATCAGCGCGTTCATCTCCAATCCGTTCCAGAGCGAGCCGAGCGCGACCGCGAGCCCGAACTACTGGCACGTGATGTTCCTTCACGGCCTGCTGATCGGTATGGTCGCGCTCGGCGCACTGGTGGCCTGCCAGGTGTTCGAGCTTCAGTCGAAACACGTGCGGGTGTGGATCGCGCTCGGGGCGCTTGCCGCGACGATCCCGGTCGCGATCGGGGGCATCTTCGACAAGGCTGTACCTGGCTACGAGGTGCCGATGTGGATCCAGATCGTCGGCTTCTTCGCGCTCGATGAGATCCTGTTGAGCTTGCTGGTCGGGTTCGTGCTCGAGCACCGGCGCCGCGCGCCCGTGTCTCGTACGCTGCCGTTCCTGGGCGCGACGGTTGCCACTGCCTCGTTGCTCGTGGCCGCGGTGATGGGACATCTCGCTGGCTGGCTGCTGGAGTTCGGGCTCACGCCGGGGGCCCTGCGTTCGTTCGCCAAATCGATCGGCTACACCAAGGCGAGTGACTGGTCCACCGCGCTGATCGGGTCGCACTCGCACCAGATCGCAGTCGCGTCGATGGCGCTGATCGTGACGCTCCTCGCGCGCCAGTTCGGCTAC
>Ga0209040_10000051_pt1 | contig 67210 bp, 61 predicted proteins | sample BogFormECP12_OM3_FD_188240 | JGI IMG/M metagenome (GOLD analysis project Ga0209040, IMG submission 188240) | Bog forest soil microbial communities from Calvert Island, British Columbia, Canada - ECP12_OM3 (SPAdes) (version 2) | ecosystem: Environmental > Aquatic > Freshwater > Wetlands > Bog ... | reverse complement strand
AGAAGCCAGGGGTGTCGACGACGAACACCAGCGGCACGTAGAACGCGTCGCAGAACCGGACGAACCGGGCCGCCTTGTCGGAGGCCTCGTTGTCGATCGAACCCGACGTGTACGACGGCTGGTTCGCCACCACACCGACCGGTCGACCATCGACCCGGGCGAACCCGGTGATGATGGACTGTCCTGCCTGAGCGGCGACGTCGAGGAAGTCGCCATCGTCGAAGATTCGCAGCAAGATCTCGTGCATGTCGTATGCCGTGTTGTCGGAGTCCGGCACGATCGAGTCGAGTTCCAGATCGCTCGGGGTGATCTCCGGCTCCAGCCCGGGGTTGACGACCGGCGCCGGGTCGAAGCAGTTCGGCGGCAAGAAGGACAAGAAATCGCGCACGTATTGGAACGCGGCCGCCTCGGACTCCACCACCTGGTGGATGTTGCCGTAGCGGGCCTGCGCGTCGGCGCCACCCAGCTCGTCGAGGCTGACGTCTTCACCGGTGACGTCCTTGATCACGTCGGGACCGGTGACGAACATGTAGCCTTGGTCGCGCACTGCGACCACGAGATCGGTTTGGATCGGCGAATAGACGGCTCCCCCAGCGCATTTACCGAAGATCAGCGAGATCTGCGGCGCCAGTCCGCTCAACAGGTCGCCGCGGCGGCCCAATTCGGCGTACCAGGCAAGCGACGTGACCGCGTCCTGGATGCGGGCGCCGGCGGAGTCGTTGATGCCGATGATCGGGCAGGCGACCATCGCGCACCACTCCATCAGCGCCGCAACCTTGCGGCCGAACATCTCACCGACCGAGCCTTGGAACACCGTCTGGTCGTGGGAGAACACCCCGACCGGCCGGCCGTTGATGGTGGCGCGTCCGGTCACACACCCGTCGCCGAAGAGCGCGTTCGGGTCGCCCGGCGTCCGTGCCAATGCCCCGATCTCCAGGAAGCTGCCTGGGTCGACCAGATCGTAGATGCGCGAGCGGGCGCTCGGGATACCCTTCTTCTCGCGCCGTGCAATTGCCTTCGGATCACCGGGTTCCTTTGCCAGCTCTAGCTTTTCGCGGAGTTCGGCCAGTAGCTCGGCGCTGGTCTTGGTGGTCACTTAGGCCTCTTTCTGCTCTGCGTCGATCTTGTTGAGCGCCTGGGTCATATGTGCACCGACCTTCGCGATGATCGGCTCGTCGATCGCCTGGATGTGTTCGCCGCCGATCGGCACAACTTCCAGATCGGCAACGTACTCGCCCCAGCCGCCGTCGGGCTTGCGGGTGGCATAGCGCGGCTCGAACGTGATCGCGTCGTCGTGGTAGCGGTCGGCCATGTACAGCGTGACGTGACCGTCGTAGGGCTGGACCTGGACGGTGTCGATCGCACGGTTGTCCAGATACGACGTGCGCTGATGCTCGATGATGCCGCCGGGGATCTGCACACCGCTCTGTCGGACTGCCTCCAGCACGAATTTGATCTGCCCCTCGTCGTCGAGCTCTTCGAGCTGCGCGTAAGGGATTGCGGGAATCTCGACGTTGAACGTCCGCTCGGCGAAGCGGGCGTAACGCTCCCAGCGCTTGCGGGTCTCCTCCTTGGTCTGCGGGATATCCTCACCGGCGCGCACCGCGTCGATCAGGCCGACAAACGGGACGTCGCAGCCCTGTTGCTTCAGCCCGATCGCGCACGCGTAGGCCAGCACCCCGCCCAGCGACCAGCCAACCAGGATGAACGGCCCGTCGCCCTGCAGTTCGCGCAGCTTCGGAACGTACTGGGCGGCGCGCTCTTCGATGGTGCCCTCGACCCGCTCGAAACCGTACATCGGGGTGTCCGGCGGCAAGCGATCGAGCAACGGCTCGTAGACCACCGTGGACCCGCCCGCGGCGTGGAACACGAATACCGGTGGCTTGGTGGAACCTTCGGGCCGGGGGCGGATGGTGCGCACGAAGCCGTCGATCTGGCCGGCCTCGAGATAGTCGCGCACCGTGGTCGCCAGCTCTTCGATGGTTGAGGAGGCTTTGACGTCGTCGACGCTGATCGTCCCCTCGGCACGTTCGGAAAGCCGTTGCGCCATCTTGGCGGCCGCGCCGTCGTCGAGATTCGGCAACGCGTTGAAGATGCCGCCCGGTGACTTCCCGGTGACGATCGCCCACGTCGCGAACGTGACCCGCTCGGCGGCGTCCCGCGGGGGAATGTCGGAGCTGAGCGCCTCGGCGACGGCCTGCTGGTTGAGCGCCTGCGCGGCAGCCGCCAGGTTGGGTTGCGCGGCGGGCGCAGCCAGGCCAGACGGGTTAGTCGGCGGCGGCGGGATCGGCGCGTCGGAAGCCGGCGCGGGTGCCGTCACCGCAGCCGGCGTCGCCCCGGACAACATCGCCGCCTGCTCCTTGGCGATCTCGTCGGCGGTCTGGGTCTTCTGGTGTTCGTGCAGATCCTGCACCTCGTCGCGGTGCTCGATCGCGTACTCGATGAGCTTCTCGACGTTGTAGAGGTTGGCGTCGCGAACTGCCTGCAACTGAATGGGTGGCATGTCGAAGTCGTACTCGACGCGGTTCTTGATCCGCACCGCCATCATCGAGTCCAGGCCGAGCTCGATCAGCGGCACCTCCCAGGGCAGGTCCTCTGGCTCATAGCCCATCGCCATCGACACGATCGAGGCCAGCCGATCACGCACGGTCTCACCGGAATCCGGCGTCCAGCGCTGCAATGCACCACCCAGCTGCCGTGCGGTGAGGCTGTCGCTCAGGGTGCCGACGTCGCCGTCCTCGGCGGCCGCCGGCTCGGCGGCTGGTGCCGCCGCTTCGGCCGGCGCCGTATTGACCGTCGGCGCGATCGCCGCACCAGCGCCAACGGCCGTCGGCAACACCGAGCCTTGGCCGGCCCGCGATACCAGTGCGTCGTAGACCAGCGTGAAGGACTCGTCGATGCGCGCGTGGATCTGAACAGCCGCTCCGCCGGGATGGCGGGTCAGCGTCGTCACCAGTCGGGCGTTCTCGGCGGGCACTGCCCGTTGCTCGGAGGCCGTGAGTTGCGCATCCGGAAGCACTTGTGTTGCAGCAGCTTTCACGAGTGCAGCCAGGTCGGTCGCTTCACGTGGTGCGTACTCCCACACGTGCCGGCCGTCCGGCATCGCTACGTGGGTGCCGGGCATCAGCACCGATCCGTCGCCGGAGAAGTGCGCGTTGAGCCAGTGCTCCTTGCGGCGGAATCGGGTCGGCGGGACGTTCGCGTAGTCCTCGGGGGCGGCCGGCCCGGCGGGACGGCGGGGAAATAAAGTGCGGACGTCGAGGTCATGCCCCAACACGAACAACTGCGCCATCGCCGACGTCATCGCATCGACATCGTCCTGCTTGCGGGCCAGCGTCGGGATCAGTTGCGCATCCGGCAATCCCGCGGCAGCGGTGGACAAACCTACCTGCATCAGCGCGACCGGGTTGGGCGCGAGCTCCAAGAACGTGGTGTACCCGTTGTCGACCGCATTGCGGACGCCGTGGGTGAAGTAGACCGAATGCCGCATCCCCTTGATCCAGTACGCGACATCGTGGATCGGCTCACCACCAGGCCGGACGTAGGTCCCTTCGTGCACGGTCGAGAAGATCCCGACGGTCGGGCTCATCGGCGCGATGCCCTGCAGCTCCGCGGAGAACTCGCCGAGCAGCGGATCCATCTGCGAGGTGTGGCCGGCGCCCTTGGTCAGAAGTTTGCGGGCGAAGCGGCCCTCCGCCTCACAGCGGGCGACGATCGCGTCTATCTGCGCGGGCGGGCCGCCGATCACGGTCTGACTAGGCGCGGCGTAGACGCACACCTCCAGGTCGGGGAAGTCGGCGAAGACCGTCTTGAGCTCGTCGGCGGAGTACTCGACCAGCGCCATCAACCGGATGTACTCGCCGAAAAGCATCGCTTCGCCTTCGCCCATCAGATGCGAGCGTGAGCAGATCACCCGGGTGGCGTCCTCGAGCGAGAGCCCGCCGGCGAAGTAGGCCGACGCGGGTTCGCCCAGCGACTGACCCACCACCGCAGCGGGTTTAGCGCCGTGATGGCGGAGCACCTCACCCAGCGCGATTTGGATCGCGAAGATGGTGACGTTGCTGGTTTCGATGCCGTAATCGTGTGAGTCGTCGAGGATCAGCTCGAGCACCGAGTAGCCCCGCTCGTCCTGGATCAGCGCGTCGACCTTCTCGATCCACTCGGCGAAGACCTCGTTGCGCAGATACAGGTTCTTGCCCATCTTGCGGTGCTGTGCGCCGAAACCGGCCATTGTCCACACCGGGCCGTTGGTCACCGGCCCGTCGGTGCTGAACACGTTCGGCTTCTGCTTGCCGTCGGCGATCGCGCGCAGTCCCTTGATGGCTTCGTCGTGGTCGCTGGCCAGCACCACCGAGCGCGAACGGCCGTGGTTACGCCGCGATAGCGAACGGCCGATCGACTCCAGCGAAGACGCTTGGCCTTCCGGGGTCTCCATCCAATCGGCCAGCTCCGCGGCGGCGGCCTTCTTGCGCGACGTCAGAAACGCCGACACCGCCAGCGGCACCAGCGGCGCCGGTATCTCTTCGGCCGCAAGCTCTTCCAACGCGATCTCTTTGAGTCGCTTGGCTTCTTCGGTGATGCCCGGCAGCTCAGGTTCTTCTTCGACCGCCGCCGCTGCGGCTTCGTCCTCCCCGGACTCGATGGACTCGCCGGACTCGATGAACTCGCCGTACTCGTCGAAGCGCACCCCACCGACGTACTCGGCGGGCGCCTGCTCCGCGGCCTTCGCTTCGGCGCGGGGCTCCGCCTCTGGCTCCGCGTCTGGTTGACGCTCGACGACGTCACGCGGCAGCACCTCGCGCAGCACCAGGTGCGCGTTGGCGCCGCCGAAGCCGAAGCTCGACACTCCGGCGACCGCATACCCGCCGTAGCGCGGCCAGTCGGCGACGGTGTCCAGGAACCGCAGATGCGCCGCGTCGAAGTCGATGTAGGGGTTGGGTCCGGCGTAGTTGATCGACGGCGGAAGCTTGTCGTGCGCAAGGGCCAGCACCATCTTGGCCAGGCTGGCCGCGCCGGCCGCCGACTCCATGTGCCCGACGTTGGTTTTGATCGCACCCAGCAAGGCCGGCTTGTCGGCGGCACGTCCGCGGCCGATAACCCGGCCGAGCGCCTGGGCCTCGATCGGGTCGCCGAGCACCGTGCCGGTGCCGTGCGCCTCGATGTAATCGACCGTGCGGGGGTTGATGCCGGCGTCCTTGTACGCCCGGCGCAGCACATCGGCCTGCGCGTCCGGGTTGGGGGCGATCAGGCCGTTGGACCGGCCGTCGTGGTTGACCGCGCTGCCGGCGATCACCGCGAGGATCTGGTCGCCGTCACGGCGGGCGTCGTCGACCCGCTTGAGCACCAGCATGGCGGCGCCCTCGGAGCGGGTGTAGCCGTCGGCGTCGGCCGAGAACGACTTGATCCGGCCGTCGGGTGCGAGCACCTGGCCGATCTCATCGAAACCGAGCGTCACCGCCGGGGTGATCAGCGCGTTGACGCCACCGGCGACGGCTACGTCGCATTCGCCACTACGTAGTGCCTGCACGGCCTGGTGGGTGGCGACCAGTGAACTCGAGCAGGCGGTGTCCACCGCCACCGACGGGCCGTGGAAGTCAAAAAAGTACGAAACCCGGTTGGCCACAATCGAACTCGCGGTACCGGTGATCGCATACGGGTGAGCGACCGTCGGGTCCGACATCGCCAGGTAGCTGTAGTCCATGACGGAAGTGCCGACGTACACGCCGACGGATTCACCGCGCAGGCTCGACGCCGGGATGCGTGCGTGCTCGAGCGCCTCCCAGGTCAGCTCCAGCGTCATCCGCTGCTGCGGGTCGACGTTGTCGGCTTCGGTCTTGGACAGCGCGAAAAACTCGGAATCGAAGCCCTTGATGTCTTTCAGGTAGCCGCCGCGGGTGCGGGCGTTGTTGATCAGCTCGGCCAGCCGCGGCTCCTCCATGAACTCCGACCAGCGGCCCTCGGGCAGGTCGGTGATGGCGTCGCGACCCTCCAGCAGCGCCTGCCAGGTCTCCTCGGGGCTGTTCATGTCACCGGGCAACCGGGTAGCCAGCCCCACCACGGCGATATCGACCCGCTCGATCGGCCCGCTGCGGGTCCAGTCGGTGTCGTCGGTAGTCACGTCGTCTTCCGGGTCGCCCTCGACGATCCAGGTGGCGAACGTCTCGATGGTCGGATGCTCGAAGGCGGCGGCGATCGACACCGTGACCCCGGTGCGGTCCTCGATGTCGGCGGCCATCGCCACCGCATCGCGCGACGACAGACCCAGTTCCACCATCGGCGTGACCTCGTCGATCACGTCGGGCGACCGCCCGGTGGCGGTGCCGATCCAGTTGCGCAGCCACTGCCGCACCTCGGCGACGGTCATGTCGGTGCGCGCGGGTTTACTGGCGGGCCCAGCAGCGGCGTCGGCCGATGGTTGGGAATCGATCTCTGTGTCAGTCATGTTGGGGCTCAGTCAGCCTGGTCGGGGAAGGCATTCGGGACCGCGGTGCCGCTGCGCAGGCTGCCGTCGATGTAGGCGGTGCGGCAGGCGCGGCGGCCGATCTTGCCGCTGGACGTCCGGGGAACCGAGCCGGCCTGCACCAGCAGGACGTCGCGCACGGTGACCCCGTGGCGGACGGCGATGGCCGTCCGGATGTCGTCGGCGATGGGCTGGTAGTCGAGCTTGTGCGCACCCGGGGCGCGCTCCCCGACGATCACCAGCTGCTCGGAGGTGTCATCGGGGTCGTATTTCAGGCCGGCGTGCGGGTTGTCGAACACCTCTTTGGGCAGCTTGTTGGCAGGCACCGAGAAGGCGGCCACGTAACCGGTGCGCAAGGCCCGGCTGGCTTCCTGCGCCGAGTACTCCAGATCCTGCGGATAGTGGTTGCGGCCATCGATGATGACAAGATCCTTGACCCGGCCGGTGATGTACAGCTCACCGTCGTGGTAGGTGCCGTAGTCGCCGGTGCGCACCCATAGCCCGTCATCGGCGGCTCCCTCGGCGTGCGACGGGTTGGTGCGCGACTTGAGGATGTTTTTGAAGGTTTCGGAGCTCTCTTCTTCGCGGTTCCAGTAACCGGCACCCATGTTGTTGCCGTGCAGCCAGATTTCACCGATCTGCCCGTCAGGCAGTTCGCTGGCGGACTCGGCGTCGACGATGGTCGTCCACTGGTCGATACCGATCTTGCCGGCGGAGGCCTGCGGGACGCCGTTCGGCGCGTCGGCGGGCACCTCGACGAACCGCCTGTTGTTCAATGCCTCCCGCTCGACGTGGATGATCTTGGGCGCCGCCGCCATCGGGGTGGTCGAGACGAACAGGGTGGCCTCGGCCAGACCGTAGGACGGCTTGATCGCCGTCTCCCGGAAGCCGAACGGCGCAAATGCCTCGTTGAACTTGCGTATCGATGCCGCCGACACCGGCTCGCTGCCATTGAGGATGCACTTGACATTACTCAGGTCCAGCGGCGGCTCATCGTCCTTGGGCACGCCACGCAGCGCGGCGTGTTCGAAGGCGAAGTTCGGGGCGGCGGAGATGGTCCCGCCGGTCTCGCCGTCCTTGCGCGCGAGCTCGCGAATCCACCGGCCGGGCCGGCGCACGAAGGCGGCGGGCGTCATGAAGGTGACGTGGTACCCGACCACCGTCGACAATAAGGCGGTGATCAGGCCCATATCATGGAAGAACGGCAGCCAGCTCACACCACGGTCGCCTTCCTGGCCCTCCAGCGCATTGATCACCTGGACCACGTTGGTGGGCAGGTTCAGGTGCGTGATCTGGACGCCCGTCGGGGTGCGGGTGGAGCCGGAGGTGTACTGCAGATAGGCAACGGTGTCGTGCCCGGCGGGCACGTGCTCCCAGGTGGAACCGACCTCTGCGGGCACCGCGTCGACGGCGATGACACGCGGCCGCTCGTTGGCCGGCCGGCTGCGCATGAACTTGCGAACGCCTTCGGCGGAGTCGCTGGTGGTCAGGATCGCCGACGGCTCGCAATCGTCGAGCACCGCGTGCAATCGGCCGACGTGACCCGGCTCGGCCGGGTCGAACAGTGGCACCGCAATCCGGCCGGCGTACAAGACGCCGAAGAAGGCGGAGAGGTAGTCCAGGTTCTGCGGACACAGGATGGCGACACGGTCACCGGGCTGGGTGACCTGCTGCAGCCGCGCGCCCACCGCACGGTTGCGGGCACCGAAATCGGCCCATGAGATGTCCCTCTCGACACCATCGCGTTCGGTGGAGAAGTCCAGGAACCGGTAGGCCAGCTGGTTTCCGCGCACCTTCGCCCACTTCTCGACGTGACGAACCAGGTCGGTGTTTTCCGGGAACCTGATCCGCCCGTTCTTATCGATGAACGGGTTGTGGTACGCCATGCCACTCTCTCCTGTCACAACAGTTCTAGGTCGGTCTGCAGCTATGCGAGCTGTATCGGCGGTTACATCCGACGCGGGCCAGCCAATCGGACACCGCACGTTTCGCCTGCGCAGGGCTGTCGCGAACGGCAAACCTCACAGATGGTACAGACGCACGCCTGGCGATCCGCGACGCATCGACGCGATAGGCCGACACAGTTGTTCTTAGTTATCTCTTAATGTTAGTTGGTGCTGCGCCGCGGACCAAATCCGAAAGTACCGCTTGTCGCACGCGTCACCGTTGCAGCCGGGCCGTGTCGTATTGCCTGTTAACCGTGTTTCGGGTGTGGCGCGTTGTCGACCGCATCGTGCGCCCAATTCAATGCCCACTCGGTGGCCGGCTGTCCGTTCAAACTCCAGAACTGTGTGGTGGCATACAGCGCATGAACCGGCTGGCCCGCGCCGCCGGCCAGCACATCCAGCGTCTTGGGCAGGTTGGCCAGGCTGAACGCGTCCTGGGGGGCGGCGCAGATCAAGTCGCCGACCCCGCAGATCTCGTCGGTCTTGCTGTTGAGCGCACCGAAACCGCCCGGTCGCGGTCCGGTCATGGTCAAACCGAGCCCCGACAGCACCGGCACCTCCTGCAGGGTGATCTCGGCACCCTCGCCGGGCGGATTAGGTCCGATGTCCTGGCCTACCCCTTGCCCACGACGGCCGTCGGCGATCAATGTCACACCGAGCACCAGATCGTCGTCGACCGGTCCGCGGCCATTGCCGATATCGCTGGCGAGGTCGCCGGCGATCACCGCCCCCTGCGAGAAGCCGACCAGCACATAGCTGGTCAACGGGCACTTGGCGTTCATGTCGGTCATCGCCTTGACCGCGGCGCGGGTTCCCTCCGCGCGGCTGTCGTTGTAGGACATTTGGGTGTCCCCGCTCAGCGGATTGTGGAACTGGGCGGTGTAGGGCACGGTGTACGTCTCGACTCGGCTGGAGTTGAACTGCTCGCTGATCGGGCGGGTGACGTTGAGTAACAACGCCTTCGGGAACTCGACCGGGTTCAGCGGATTGTCCTGCAGCGACGACTCCCAGGTGCCGGGAATCGCGATCAGTTGCACATCGGGACAGCTGGCGTCTTGAAAGGCCGGCCGTGGCTTGTGTGGGTAGGTCGAACTGCTGGTCGGCGGCACGATGCCGGGCGGCACCGCGCTCGGCGGGGTTTCCTTTTGCCGCAGGACGGCGACCACAGCGAAGATGACCAGCCCCACGACCAGCGCCACGGACGCAGCGGCGATCAACGCCAGGGTGCGGTGGCGCTTCCGTCGGGAATTACGCCGCGAGTTAACAGCCATGGTCTCCTGCTAGCAGAGTCGTTCGGTCGCACAGTCGGCGGCGGGCAATGTATTTCGCGCGCCACGTCCCGGCCACTGCACGGGCCGTAACGTCTGCTGCACCCCTTAACGGTACCGGTTCGCGGCACCGCCTCCGGTGCGCCAAGCCTGCGACAGGCGGCGGGTTGGCGAGCTAGCGGATCGCGCCGACGATGTCGCCGGACATCGCGCCCAGCTGGCCGCTCCATGAGCCCCAGTCGTTGCTGCCGCTGCCGGGGAAGTCGAAGTGGCCGTTGTGCCCACCGACGTTGCGGTATTGCTGGTAGAAGAATCTGGCGTTGCCCATCGCCTCGCCAGCCTGGCCGATCATGGCGCCGGCATCACCGCCCATGTTCGCCGGGCTGTACACCCAGATCCTGGAATTGTTCTGGGCCAGCAATCCGGCGTGCACCCATGGGTCGTGCCACTTCCATCGACCGAGCTGCGGGGCGCCCCACATGCCGTTGCCGTCAACGCCGCCGAATTGCTGCAGACCGGCGAGGATCGCGCCATTTGTCGTGGTGTTCGACGGGTAGACGAAGCCCGAAAGCGAGCCGGCGTAGCCGTAACGGTCGGGGTGGAAGGTGGCTAGGGCCATGGCGCCGTATCCGCCTTGGGATGCGCCCACCACCGCGTGGCCGCCCGGCGCCAGACCCTTGTTGGCGGCCAGCCAGTCCGGCAACTCGGTGGACAGGAACGTCTCCCACTGTTTGCTGCCGTCTTGCTCCCAGTTGGTGTACATGCTGAAGGCGCCACCGGCCGGTGCCGCCACCGAAATCCCCTTGCCGGCCAGCGTGCCCATCGCGTTACCCGCCGTCACCCAGTTGCTGACATCCGGGGCGGCATTGAATGCATCCAACAGAACCACCATGTGCGGACCACCGGCCAGGAAGGCCACCGGGATGTCACGGCCCATCGACGCCGACGGCACCATCAGCGTCTCGTAGCCAGCGGCGCGGGCGGATCCGCCGTTAACCGCAGCGAGGCCTCCGACCCCGATCGTCAGCACGGCGGCGCACAGGAGCCTTAGCAGCATCGACAGACCCTTCATACCGACCTCACTCGTCGCTCGACCACCAACCCGGGGAATGCAGATCGCCCCCGTTCCGCAAGGTAGCTAATCACACTCGGTTAAACCGGACGCCGGAAATGACTAACGGCGACGACCCCGGGAGGTCGTCGCCGTCAGTCTTGCTATTTATTGCAACCGTCAGGTGTGCTGGCCGGTCGGGGAGGCCGCGGGAGCACCCGGAGCCGCACCCGGGCCAGGACCCGCACCCGGCGTCGCACCGAGCGTCCGCTGCAAGTCGGGCAACATGGCGTGCAGCTGCGAACCCCAGTACGGCCAGTCGTGCGTGCCATTGGCGTCGAAGTTGAACACCGCGTTGTGGCCACCGGCCGCGTTGTAGGCGTTCTGCCACTTGACGTTGCTGGTCCGCACGAAGCCCTCGAGGAACTTGGCCGGCAGGTTGTCGCCACCGAGGTCCGACGGCTTGCCGTTACCGCAGTACATCCACACGCGGGTGTTGTTGGCGACGGTCTTGCCGACGTTCACCAGTGGGTCGTTGCGCTGCCACGCCGGGTCCTCCTTCGGGCCCCACATGTCCGCGGGCTTGTAGCCACCGGCGTCACCCATGGCCAGACCGATCAGCGACGGTCCCATGCCCTGGGAGGGGTCCATCAGACCGGAGAACGAGCCGACCTCGATGAACTGCTCGGGGTGGTAGTTCGCCAGGTTCAGCGCCGACGCACCGGCCATCGACAGGCCGACGGCGGCACCGCCGGTGGACTTGACCTGCTTTTGGGTCGCCAGGTACTGCGGCAGCTCGCTGGTCAGGAAGGTCTCCCACTTATAGGTCTGGCAACCGGCCTTACCGCAGGCCGGCTTGTACCAGTCGGTGTACCAGCTGGATTGCCCACCCACCGGCATGACAATCGACAGACCCGACTGCAGGTACCACTCGAAGGCCGGGGTGTTGATGTCCCAGCCGTTGAAGTCATCCTGCGCGCGCAGGCCGTCAAGCAGATACACGGCCGGCGAGTTGGCCCCACCGCTCTGGAACTGGACCTTGATGTCACGGCCCATCGCCGCCGACGGCACCTGCAGGTACTCGACGGGCAGACCTGGCCGGGAGAACGCTCCCGCGGTCGCGGACTGGCCTACGACGCCGATCAGCCCCGGCAACAGGGCCGCTGCGGCGGCTCCCACTACGAGTCGGCGCGGCATCCTCTTTGCCGCGCCGCGAAACCTGTCAACAAGCCTCATTGTTGCTTCCTCATTCTTTGTCGGGCCCACACTTGGTGGGTCGGACTGCATGCGCCCGCTTGATTGCTTTGCGGCGCAGCTGTGCCCGTGTAGTCAACCACATCTTCGGGGGTGTCTTCTCCTCAGCGAGGGTCCCTTACCGGCCCCCACGCCGCGGCCGGGCCCACCCAGCTCGGCTGCGGATCACCACGTCGTGAATGTGCCGATGAGCGGTCGCCCGCCGGTAAGACTACATATGCCGCGTTGCTGGGCGCGGGTCGGGGCGGTTGCTGGAGCGGTCGCAGCGAGCCGGCGGAAATAGGTACGGAAAATTCTCTGCCGGCTACGGCCCGGTAGCCGGCAGACCGGTGTACGGGACACCGCCGGACTCCGGCACGGCCAGGCCGCATCGGATGAGTTCGTAGCGCGGAACCCGGTCAATTCGGTACTTGGTGAATTCATAGGAATTCAGGAAATTCGACACAAACCGGTGAACACCCATCGGAGCACGCACCGAGCTCAGCATCGACTGGGTCGCCGGGCATCGCAGAGCCGCCTCGGCCTGAGCGACCCACTGCGCGTCCAGGTAGCCCGGAACGCCCGGATACCACTTCACCCAGGGCCCGTCGGCGATCACCCAGTCAGGAAAGAGGTTCTTGTCGTGGCCGATCCGGCCGTGCTGCAAACGGGCGGTGTGCGCGGCTATCGGGTTGGCCAATCCGATTTGGTCGATCACCCGGATATCCAGTCCGACATTCATGCCGACCATGCCGAGGTTGGTGAAAAATACCGTGTGTGGGCCCGGTGGGCCCGGTGGGCCCGGCGGTGTGTTCGGCGAGATGGGCGGGACGAGATCCCATTGGTCGTAATTGCCGGACGGCAGCAGCAAGGCCCCCTGCGGCGTGTTGTTGAGCGCCACCAGCACTGCACGCATCCGCGGGTAGTCCAGATAGTCGGCGGCCGTCAGGGGATGCGCGTGACCCGTTGCCTGCGCATAGAAGCGGCGCTCGTCCACGATGCCCGAGTAGGTGACCCGGGTGGCGTCGTCGCCCATTCCGGGCGAATTGGCCGCCCACAGCGACCAGCCCGCGAGCGCCATCCACAGCGCGCTCACCGCACCGGCCAACCAGTAGCCGGCCTCCCGGGACAGCCTGGTTCCGTCGGGAAACACCACGGGCACCACCGCCACCGGCGCGAGCAAACAAAACAGCGGCGCCAGCAGAACTCGGCCATGCATGAAATCCCCGCCCTGCCTGATCCAGTACAGCGCCTGCAGCAGCCCGCTGACGAGGATGAAAACCACTACGGCGGCTGGGCTTTGCACCGAGCGGGCCAGCGGTCCGTGGGTGGGTGCGGGGGAATACCGAATTCCTTTCCGGCGGCCGGCGGAGACCACCAGAGCCAGCCCCGCCAGCAACACCGCCGGCACCCACAGCGCGTAGGGCTGGTTGAAGTTCGACAGATAGATCACGCCCTGCGACCATTTGTCGCCGGCCGCATCCTTGGCCAGGGCGGTCCCGGGGAACAGCAACGCGTAGTAGCCCATCCGGAAGACCTGGTAGGCCACCGGAAGCAGCCCGCCGGCCACCACGATCAGCACTCGACGCCGCCAGCCCTTTGCGGCGATCAGCATCATGATCAGCGCCAAGCCGCCGACCAGAGCCAATTCAGGGCGCACCAACACGCTGCACCCGGCGACAAAGGCCAGCGTCGCGATGAATACTCGCCCGGACGGGCGCACCCGCACCGCCTGCGACCAGCAGATCATCATCCACCACAGCAGCCCTAGATAGGCCATCACCAGCCCGCTTTCCAGGCCGGAGGTAGCGAAGTCACGCGCCGGCGGGACCGCGATGTAAACCAGTGCGCCGGCCGGCAGCATCACCGCCCGGCGGCCCAGCAAGCCGGGCGCGAACAGCCGGCCGGTGCCGAGCATCAGCATGGCCAGGCCCACCACGCTGAGCAGAAGAGCCAACACCAGCGCCACATACTCAAGGCGCATCGGCCAATTCAGCCAGCTTCCCGCGTACACCAGATAGGTCCACACCACCGAGGTGTTGGCCTCTACCCGCTCGCCCTTGTTGAACACCGGCCCGTTGCCGGCCAGCAGGTTACGCACTGTGCGCAGGACGATCAGTCCGTCGTCGGCGATCCAGCGCCGCTGCCAGGCACCCCACCCGAACAACACGGCGACCACGGCCACACTGGCCCAAAGACTGACCCGGACCGTGGCGTCGTACGGGAACGACGGCCGGCCTACCGCCACGGCCACCGGCCGGCGCGTTGGGGCCGGGATCTTCGAGGCCACGTCAGCCGAGGATAACCGCAGCACCAACGGTTCCGATCAAGGCCAAGAACAGCAGCTGCAGCACCCGGTCGCGCAGCGCGATGTCTTCGGGCTCCCCGGCCAGGCCGCCGTCGACGTCCACCGCGTACCGCAGGATCGCGACCGTGAACGGCACCATCGATACCGCGAACCAGCCAGCCCTGCCGTGGTCGCGCTCGAACGCCCACAGCCCGTAGCACACCACCACCGCGGTGGCCGACATCGTCCAGACGAAGCGCAGATAGGTACTGGTGTAGCTCTCCAGCGACTTGCGGATGCTGGCCCCGGTGCGCTCGGCCAGTTGCAGTTCCGCATACCGCTTGCCGGCCGCCATGAACAGCGACCCGAAAGCCATCACAAGCAAAAACCATTGCGATAGATAAATACCGGCGGCTACTCCGCCGGCGATGGCGCGGATCAAAAATCCCGACGAGACGATGCAAATGTCGATCACCGCTTGGTGTTTCAGACCGAAGCAGTAACCCAGCTGAATGCCGATGTAGACGGCCATCACCAGCGCCAGGTTCGGCGTGAGCCACCACGAAAGAAGCAGCGAGGCCACCCCGAGCACCGCCGCCAGCGTGTAGGCCAGCCACTCGGGCACCACACCGGCGGCGATCGGCCGGAACCGTTTGGTGGGATGCTCGCGGTCGGCCTCGACGTCGCGAACGTCGTTGACCAGATAGACCGAGGAGGCTGCCAGGCAGAACACCACGAACGCCACCACGACCTGGCCCAGCATTGTGAGGTAGTTGTAGTGCACGTCGGTGCCCAATGCGGCCAGCGGCGCCGCCAACACCAAGACGTTCTTCACCCATTGGCGCGGGCGCATTGCCTTGACCACGCCGACGATCAAGTTGGCCGGCGGTCCGGTCACCGGCACTTTGTCCTCGATGTCCTCACTCATTCGCTCGCTCCACGTGTGATCGCGCCGTCGATTCGAGCGGCAATGGCCGCGACAGCCGCGCCGACGGCCACGCCGGTGGCCACGTCGCTGGGATAGTGCACGCCGAGCAGCACCCGGGAGAGCGCCATCGGCGGCACCAGCATGACAGGCAGCGGCGCTCCGGTGGCACGGGCCAGCAGAATGGACGCCGCCGTCGTCGAGGTGGCGTGCGCCGACGGAAAGCTCAGACTGCTCGGGGTTCCGACGTTCACCGCGACCGCCGGATGGTGCGGCCGTGGACGTCGCACCAGTCGCTTGATCAGCACCGCGGCTGCGTGCGCCGTGAAGGCTCCGGCGCCCGCCACCAGCCAGGCCCGGCGCCGCGCTGGCTGCAGGATCGCGCCGATCGCCGATACCGCCAACCAGCCTATGCTGTGCTCACCGAAGTGGGAGAGGGCCCGCGCCGCAGCCAGCGCGCCGGGGTGTTCGCCCAACGCCGATTGAATCGCTACCAGGGCAGCCACTTCACCACGTGGCGGCGCCGAATCAGCTGCGATGTCGGCCATTGCCGGACACGTTGTCTTGAGCCGGCAGCAGCACCGTCTCCCACTTCTCCTTGCTGGACAGCACCGGCAGCGCCTCGCGGTAGACGCGGCGCATCTCGTCAAAGCGGCTCAGCAGGAGCCGCTGACGCCGCAGCGACTGCCACAGCAACGCGAACATCTTCGCGCGGTCCCGCTGCCGGTAGACGGCCCCGCGTCCGTCAGCCGTCGTAACCGTGGCGCCGTCCAGAGTGCACAGCCGGAACCACCGGGCGTCTTGGGTCGGCACGTTGAGCTGAGGGCGCTGATGGTGCGTCGGGTCTGCCCGCTTGAGTTGATGGAGTGTCCCACGCGCCAGCCGATACCCGACGGCCAGCGGGTGCACCGGCGGCTTCATCTCACGGTTACGCTCCGACGGCGCAGGCAACTCGTCGGAGGACGGCAACACCACCGCGTCCGGGTATGCCTTGCGCATGCGGTGCACCTCGGGCAGCGCGGTTTCCAGTATCGAGAAGATGTGCTCTGGGCCGGCGAGGAAGTCGTCGATCGCCCTGTTCTGAATGGCTACTGTCGAATACTCAAGGCAGGCAAGGTGTTTGAGCGTCGCCTTGAGGTGGCTGCGGACCAGTCCGGACACGTTGCCGTCCCAGTGCACGGCCGCGACCACCAGCCGGTTGCGCAGGTGGAAGTAGGCCTGCCAGTCGATTGCGTCGTCCTTGTCGCTCCATGCCATGTGCCAGATCGCCGCACCGGGCAACGTGGCGGTGGGATAGCCATGCTCGGCGGCGCGTAACCCGTAATCGGCGTCGTCCCATTTGATGAACAGCGGCAACGGCTGGCCCAGCTCCTCGGCGACCTGCCGCGGGATCATGCACGTCCACCAGCCGTTGTAGTCGACGTCGATGCGCCGGTGCAGCAGCTGGCTGCGAGGTTCGTTGTCGTTCAACGGGTATTCGGCGAAGTCGTGGTCGTATTCGGTATACGGCGCGGAGGTCCACATGAAGTTGGCCCGGTCTACCATCTCGCCCATGATGTGCAGGTGCGACGGCTCCTGCAGGTTGAGCATCTGGCCGCCGACCAGCATCGGCGCCTTGGCGAAGCGGTTCATCGCCAGTATCCGCAGAATGGTGTCGGGCTCCAGCTGAATATCGTCATCCATGAACAGGATCTGCTGGCAGTCAGTGTTTTTCAGCGCTTCGTACATCACTCGGCTGTATCCGCCGGAGCCGCCGAGGTTGGGCTGGTCGTGGATGGAAAGCCGATCGCCAAGTGGCGCGGCGGCGGCGGCGAAGTCGGGGTGGTCGCGCACGTTTGACGTGCCCTGGTCAGTCACAATCACCGCACCGATAACCTTGTCCACCAAGGGATCTGAGGTGAGCTCCCGCAGGGCGTTGACGCAGTCATTGGGTCGGTTGAAGGTCGGGATGCCAACAGCGATGTTCGCCACACCCGGCGCGGGCTTGTCGGAGTACCACCCGGCGCTACTCAGCGTCACCTTGCTGTCGGTGGTGATGTCGAACCAGATCCACCCGCCGTCTTCAAACGGCTGAAGTCCCACCTGCAACTCGACCGTCACCGGCTGGTCCTCGGCACTGGCGAATTCGCGTCCTTCGACGAAGATCCGCGCGCCGGTGGCCTTGGTCCGGTAGACGTCGACGCGTCCGGTGCCGGTCAGCTCGGCCCGCAGCACCACCGACGTGCACGTCGTCCACCGCCGCCAGTAACTGGCCGGGAATGCGTTGAAATAGGTGGCGAATGACACCTCGGATTCGGCACCGATCTGCAGTGAGGTGCGATTGATCGCATGCGCGCGACGGGAGTTGGTCGTCGACTCCTCCAGGTAGAGCTTGCGCACGTCGAGTGGCTCGCCCGGACGCGGCAGGATGACGCGGGCCAGCAGGCTCACGGCTTTACCGCCAAGCTCTTGCGAGGTCGGGGCGCCCGCGTTGGCCGTTGCCCTGGCTGCATCGTCGCCGGTGGTCTTCGTCATCCGCGGATCGTTCCTTTGTTGTTCTCGTCTAGCGGTGCACCGTCATGCAGGTGCGGCGCCAGGATGTTGTCGTACATGTTCAGCGCACTGGCGATGGCCATGTGCATGTCCAGATACTGGTAGGTGCCCAGCCGCCCGCCGAAAAGCACTTTCGACGAAGCGGTTTCATCTTTGGCCCTGGCCCGGTAGGCGGCCAGCACGGTGCGGTCGGCCTCGGTGTTGATCGGGTAATAGGGCTCGTCGTCATGGTCGGCGAACCGGGAGTACTCCCGCATGATCACCGTGTTGTCGGTCGGGTAGTCCCGCTCGGGGTGGAAATGGCGGAACTCGTGGATGCGGGTGTAGGGCACGTCGGGGTCGTTGTAGTTCATCACCGGTGTGCCCTGGAAATCACCGATCGGCAACACTTCGACCTCGAAATCCAAAGTGCGCCAGCCTAAGTGTCCATCCGCGTAGTTGAAGTAGCGGTCCAGCGGGCCGGTATAAACAACCGGGGCATCCGGACTTTCCGCTCGCAAGCCGTCGCGCACGTCGAACCAGTCGGTGTCCAGCCTGACCTCGATGCGGTCGTCGGCCGCCATGTTCTGACACCACGCCGTGTAGCCGTTGACCGGCAGCCCCTCGTAGGTGTCGTTGAAGTACCGATTGTCGAAGGTGTAGCGCACCGGTAGCCGGGTGATGTTCGCCGCCGGCAATTCCTTGGGGTCGGTTTGCCATTGTTTGGCGGTGTAGCCCTTGACGAACGCCTCGTAGAGCGGACGGCCGATCAGCGAGATGGCCTTCTCTTCGAGGTTCTGTGCGTCGGCGCTCTTGATCTCCGCGGCCTGCTCGGCGATCAGCTGCCGCGCCTCGTCGGGGGTGAAGTAGCGGCCGAAGAACTGCGCCACCAGCCCGAGTCCCATCGGGAATTGGTAGGCCTGTCCGTCGTGCATCGCGAAGACCCGATGCTGGTAGCCGGTGAACTCGGTGAACTGCCGGACGTAGTCCCACACCCGCTTGTTCGAGGTGTGGAAGAGATGCGCACCGTACTTGTGCACCTCGATGCCGGTCTGCGGCTCGGCCTCGGAGTAGGCGTTTCCGCCGATATGCGGACGCTTTTCGATGACGAGCACGCGCTTGTCGAGCTGGCTGGCTGCGCGTTCGGCAATCGTCAGGCCAAAGAATCCGGAGCCAACGACGAAGAGGTCGAAACGAGTGGTCATCGGTTGCCTAGGGTATCCGACCGCGCGACCGTAGCCCGCTTGGCAACGGCGTTCGGCCGGGGTGTTCTGTGTGCGGCGCAGGCCAACGACATGGACACCAGCGCCGGTGCTGGCGGTTGAGCGCATTTCAGTGACGAAGGTCGCGATTGGCTCACAATTCGATCTCGCCACTCTAGTCCCATCAATCACGCCAGTACCATCGATCACGTGCCCCGAGTAGCACCTCTCCAGGCACCTTGCGCGTGCTGAGCGCGCATGAAACGACAGACCACATAGCCCAGGTATTGAGGAGACTTCCGTGCCGAACCGACGTCGACGCAGGCTCTCGACAGCCATGAGCGCAGTCGCCGCTCTGGCGGTCGCGAGTCCATTTGCTTACGAAGCCGTCAGCGGTCTGCTGACCGACCACAAGCCCCCGGTCGAGCACCACGAGTTCGTCAAGGCCGCGGGGATGAGCGACCTGCCCGGCGAGTTGATGTCTGCGCTGTCGCAGGGACTGTCGCAGTTCGGGGTTACCCTCCCGCCAGTGCCTAGCCTGACCGGTGCTGCCAGCCCGGGCGGCTTTACCTCGCCCGGCCTGGCGTCACCTGGCCTGACCTCGCCCGGTCTCACCTCGCCCGACTTGACCTCACCAGGCCTCACCAGCCCCGGTCTGACGTCGCCGGGTCTGACGTCGCCGGGTCTGACGTCGCCGGGTCTGACGTCGCCTGGTCTGACGTCGCCGGGTCTGACTTCCCCGGGTCTCACCCCGGGCACGACGCCAGGTCTGACGCCGGGCGCTACTCCGGGTCTGACGCCGGGCGCGACTCCGGGTCTGACGCCGGGCACGACGCCAGGTCTGACGCCGGGCGCTACTCCGGGTCTGACGCCGGGCGCGACTCCGGGTCTCACCCCGGGCGCGACCCCCGGTCTGACCAGTCCCGGACTGACCAGCCCTGGCGGTCCGACGCCAGGTCTGACCAACCCGACCGGCTCCGATCCGTCATTGACCAGCCCGAGTCTTGGCGCCAGTCCGAGTGAGTATCCGATCAGCGACCCGATCGGATTGGACCCGGGCGCCGGCGGCACCTACCCGCTCCTCGGCGACCCGTCGCTCGGCGCTGCGCCGTCCGGCGGAAGTAGCGGCGGGCTGGTCAGCGACATGATGAGCGCGGCCAACCAGCTCGGCGCCGGTCAGGCCATCGACCTGCTCAAGGGCCTGGTGATGCCGGGCCTGACGCAGGCTATGCACGGCGCCAGCCCGGCCGCCGCTGCTCCGGCTGCTGCCGTACCGGCCTTGCCGGCCCCGCCGGTGCCGACGCCCTGATCGGAGCCCGGCCGCAACGACCTGCCACCCGAAACGGCACCGCAGAAGTGGGACCGAGCGCGATCTGCGCAGCCCAATCTCTGCGGTGCCGTTCGGCGGGTTCGTCGACTTAATTCACTTGCGTAGCGTGTTGAATCATCTACAACATCAGACACATACGTAACATCGGGTCGTGCCGCCCCGCCGTGCCGCGCCGACGATGTTCTTCACCGCCATCGTGGCGACCGTGGTCATCCTGCCGTGGGCGACTGACCCGGCCACCGGACATCGGGACCAGCGGCATCAGCCGGCCCGCCCCGCCGATACCCAGCTCGCCCAACAACCCTTGGTCGGTCTCGGCGGAGGCGTCACGGTTCGCGAAATCAGCCAAACCACACCGTTTTCCATGGTCGCGGTGACCGGCGGAGACCTCAGCGGCACCTCCACGCGGGTACGCGCCCGGCATACCGACGGCTCGTGGGGTCCGTGGTACGAGACCGAGGCGCTGCAGGCCCCGGCCGGCCACGGCTCGACACCGGGTCCAAACGGCACCGATCCGGTGTTCGTAGGCAAGACCACGACCGTTCAAATCGCGGTCAGCCGCCCGCCCGGCGCACCGCTGACCTCACGGCCGAGTGGCCCGACGCCGACCACACCCGGCCTGGGCTATCTCCCCGCCACCGCGGAGCAACCGCTGGCGCAGAACATCTCCGCCGTCCTCATCTCCCCGCCACAAGCGCCGGCCGACACCCAGTGGACAGCGCCGACCGCGGTCATCGCGGCGGGTCAGCCGCCCAGCATCATCGGCCGCGCGCAATGGGGCGCCGACGAATTGGTGCGCTGCGGCAACCGGCCGTTCAATGCGCCTATCCGCGCCGCGGTCGTCCACCACACCGCCGAGAGCAACGACTATCAGCCGCAGGACTCGGCGGCGATCGTCCAGTCCATTTACGCCTATCACACCCAGATCCTCGGCTGGTGCGACATCGCCTACAACGCGTTGGTCGACAAGTACGGCCAGGTGTTCGAGGGCAGGGCCGGCGCGCTGACTGGGCCGGTGCAGGGTGACCACACCGGCGGCTTCAACCGCGAGACCTGGGGTGTGGCGATGATCGGCAACTTCGACGACGTGGCGCCGACGCCGATCCAGCTTCACAATGTCGGCCGGTTGCTCGGCTGGCGGCTGGGACTGGATCGCGTCGACCCCAAGGGGACAGTGACTTTGGCCTCGGCCGGCGGAGAGAACACGAACTATCCCGTTGATGCCCCTGCCACGCTGCCGACCATCTTCAGCCACCGCGACGTCGGCGCCACCGACTGCCCGGGCAACGTCGCCTACGCGCTGTTGGACGAGATTCGCGATACCGCGGCCCACTTCAGTGGCCCGCCCAGACCCGAAGACCTGGCCTTGTCGTTGCAGGGCGGCGCGATCTATGACCGGTGGCAATCGATCGGCGGCGTCAACAGCGCGCTGGGCGCGCCGACATCACCGGAAGCAACCGGGGCGGGCTCGGCGCGCTACGCGACCTTCGACAAGGGCGCGATGTACTGGTCACCGGAGACCGGTGCCGAACCGGTCACCGGCGCCATCTACGACGCATGGGCCTTGCTCGGCTATGAGCGGGGTGCCCTGGGATTGCCGACCAGCGGCGAGTTCCAGGAGCCGCAGTGGGTGAAGCAGAACTTCCAGCACGGGACGCTGAACTTCGACCGGCTCAGCGGTCGCGTCAGCCGGGTGATCGACGGTGTCGCTCAGGAATTGCCGCCGTCGCCGCCGAGTGGTCCGCCGATACAGCTCGAGCGGTTCTCGCCGCCGATCGGCTAAAGCCGATTGCCCCGCTAACGCCGATTGCCCCGCTCCTCCTCACGTCGCTACGCGACGCGCATCGTCGCAGGGCTAAAGCCACCAGCGTTCCAGCACCCGCGCCACCCCGTCGTCGGTGTTGGGCGTGGTCACCTCATCGGCGGCGGCTAGCACGTCGGGATGCGCGTTGCCCATCGCCACCCCGTGGCCGGCCCGCAGCAGCATCGGCACGTCATTGGGCATGTCCCCGAACGCGACCACGTCGTCATCGGTGATGCCATGCGGCCGGGCGAGCTGCGCGATACCGGTGGCCTTGTTGACGCCCAACGGCACGATTTCGATCAGACCGTTGTTGGTGGAGTAGGTGATGTCGCCCTCGATGCCGACATGCTTGGCGAGCTCGGCGGCCATATCGGCGCTGCGGGCACCGGCCTTGCGGATCAGCAATTTAACCGCCGGGGCGCTCAGCAGGTCTTCGATGGATACCTCGGTGTTGTCGGGATTGAGCCAGGCATGCTCGTAGCCCGGTGAGCTGACAAACTGCGGCGTCGCCGTGTCGTGCGCGCTGGCGCCGATCCGCTCGACGGCCAGCCCCGCGCCCGGGATGGCACGCGCGGCAATCTCCGCCAGTTCGGCCAGAGTGGCGACGGACAGCGTCTGGGCGGACACCACGCGGTCGGTCGCGGGATCGTAGATCACAGCGCCGTTGGCGCACACCGCCATCGGCGCGAACCCGAGGTCGTCGACCACCGGCCGCACCCAGCGTGGTGGGCGACCGGTGGCCAGCACGAACAGCGCACCGGCCTCGACGGCGGCGCGCACTGCATTGCGCGTACGCGGGGTGATCTTCTCGTCGTCGCCGATCAGGGTGCCATCGACATCGCAGGCGATCAGGGCGGGCAAAGTCATTGGGCCGATCCGCCTTTGCAGCAGGCCGGAATGATCAATGCGTTCCGCTTTGGCTCTGCCCCGGCCGCGTCACGCCGTCGGTTCCGTACCTGTCCAGGCGCTTTTGCAATTCGGACAACCGGATCGCCTGGGAATCCTCCCGGGTCGGTGCTGCGCCACCCAACCGGCGCGGCACCCAGAACTCGCCCTCCGGGTGCGGATACTCCTCCTGCACCCGGTACAGCAGTTCGTTCATCGCCCGACGCAGAGCGACGTTGAGTTGTTCGGCGGTGCCGTCCGGGGGCAGTGGCCGGCCGGCGGCCACGGTGATCGGAACCTTGTTGCGCAACACCTTCTTCGGGTGGTCTTTCGGCCAAATGCGATGGGCGCCCCAGACGATCAGCGGGACTATCGGCACCTGTGCCTCCAGGGCCATCCTTGCCGCCCCGGTCTTGAACTCCCTCAGTTCGAAACTGCGGCTGATGGTGGCCTCGGGATGCATCCCGATGAGTTCGCCCTCGCGTAGCCGCTGCACAGCGACATCGAAAGCGTCGTGTCCCTGCCTGCGGTCCACCGGGATGAGCCTGGCGTGCTTGATGACGTAGTTCACCGCTTTCACATCCGCCATCTCGGCCTTGATCATGAAGTACATCCGCCGGCCCCGTTCACACGGACGGCGAACAAGGCCGGAAGCCAGTCCAGGTAGCTGGTGTGGTTCTGGGCAAGTAACGCGCCGCCCCGCTCCGGAATGTTCTCCAGGCCGCGAAACGTGAACTTGGTTCCATTCACGGCGACGACGGACGGCACGATCCACTCACCAAACCGGTAGAACGGCTCTGCCATGCTCGGCGCTCCTTTCGTGCAGCCCGGCCCCGCACGTGCCCTCTTCGCTTTATCCTCCCCGAAGCGCGCCCCGGATGCCCTCAGCTGCTGGCCGTGTCACCCACCGCGTTCCGCCCGCTTGCGGGCGCGCTCGGTCTTTCGCTTGGTGTTCTCAGTGTCCTGGAGAATCTTCGCCTCCGCCACCGTAGGTGCGCTGCCGCCAAGGCGCTGCGGCACCCAGTACGCACCCTCCGGGTGCGGATACTCCTCCTGCACGCGGTGCAACAAGGACGTCATTTCGTCGCGCAGCGCCGCGTCAAGCTGCTCGACGTCGCCCGCCGGCAACACCGGCTGACCCGCCGCCACGATGACCGGGATCTTTTGGCAGCCGATATTTCTCGGGTGGTCTTTTGTCCAAATCCGCTGTGCGCCCCAGACGATCAACGGAACCATCGGGACTCCTGCCTCCAGCGCCATCCGCGCCGCGCCGGTCTTGAACTCCTTGAGCTCGAAACTGCGACTGATCGTCGCCTCGGGCATCAGGCCTACCACCTCGCCGGCCTTGAGTAACCGGACAGCGTCGGCGTAGGCCTCGGACCCCGCTCCACGGTTGACCGCGATGGTCTTGGTGTGCTTGATCAAGAAGTTGACGATCTTCACCTGCTGCATCTCAGCCTTGATCATGTAGCGGATGCGCCGTCCTCGGTAATGCACGGCAAGGGCGGCCGGCAGCCAGTCGACGTAGCTGGTGTGGTTGATCGCCATCACTGCACCGCCGGTGCGGGGAATGTTCTGCAGGTTCTGGTAGGTGATCTCGGTGCCGGTGAGCGCGACCAGGGCCTTGGCCGCGATCTCGAGAGTTCGGAAGACCGGCTCCATGCCGTTACTCCGACGCGCCCGTCGAATCCGCCCGGTCGCGCGCCGTCCTGGCGGCCGCGCGTTGACTGGCTTCCTCGGCGTCCAATCGGGCAGCCTCCGCCAGGGTGGGGGCGCCGCCGCCCAGCCGGTGCGGCACCCAGAACTCGCCGGCCGGATGCGGCCCGTATGAATCCTGCACCCGCTCCAGCAGGTGCTGCATTCGGGAGTGCAGCAACGCGGTCAGCTCGGGGGCGGGCAGCGTCGGCAGGATCGGCTCGCCGACCGCGATCGCGATCGGCACTTTTGGACGGAGCAGTTTCTTGGGATGGTCCTTGGTCCAGATCCGCTGGGCCCCCCAGACGATGTGCGGGATGATCGGCACGTCGGCCTCGATCGCCATCCGGGCGGCGCCGGACTTGAATTCCTTGATTTCAAAACTGCGGCTGATCGTCGCTTCGGGATAGACGCCAACCAGTTCACCGTCCTTGAGCCGCTGCACGGCCGCTTCGAACGACGCGGTGCCGCTGGACCGGTCCACCGGGATGTGCCGGCAACCCCGCATGATCGGCCCGGTGATCTTGTTGTCGAAGACCTCCTGCTTGGCCATGAACCGCACTTTGCGCGCGCGGTGCTCCCTGTATGCGGGTAACCCGGCGAGGGTGAAGTCGAAATAGCTGGTGTGGTTGATGGCGATGACGGCGCCGCCGGTGGCAGGCACGTTCTCCTGCCCGACGACCGAGAAGCGCAAACCCTGCACACGCCACGTCAGCCGCACGAGTTGGATGACCGTCCCGTATACCGGTTCCACGGTGATCAACACTAGTGTTTCCGGCTGGGCCGGCGCGGCGCGTCCGTGCACAGATATCCGCGCGCGACCGTTCCCCTCGGCCCTCCCGCTAAGCTCGGGGGCGGCGAATCGGCGACAGATCGAGTCGCGGAAATAGCTAGTGAAGGGCATCAGTGCAGGTCACAAGTGTCGGCCATGCCGGGTCTCGCATCGAGACCCAGGCAGGCAGCATCCTGTGCGACCCCTGGGTCAATCCGGCCTACTTCGCGTCCTGGTTCCCCTTCCCGGACAACAGCGGGCTGGACTGGGACAGCCTGGGGAACTGCGACTATCTCTACGTCTCGCACCTGCACAAGGACCACTTCGACGCCAAACTGCTGGCTGAGCACGTCAACAAAGACGCCGTCGTGCTGCTACCGGACTATCCGGTGCCCGACTTGAAAAATGCGCTGCAGATGCTCGGGTTTCACCGGTTCTTCGAAACCACCGACTCCGTCAAACACCGGATCAGCGGGCCGAAAGGCGACCTCGACGTCATGGTCATCGCGCTGCGGGCACCTGCCGACGGCCCGATCGGCGATTCCGCGCTGGTGGTCTCCGACGGCGTGACGACAGCGTTCAACATGAACGACGCCCGCCCGGTCGACTTAGACGTGCTGGCGTCCGAGTTCGGTCACATCGACGTGCACATGCTGCAGTACTCCGGCGCGATCTGGTACCCGATGGTCTACGACATGCCGTCACGCGCCAAGGAGTCGTTCGGCATTCAGAAGCGGCAACGCCAGATGGACCGGGCCCGCCAGTACGTCGCGCAGGTCGCAGCGACGTGGGTGATCCCGTCGGCCGGCCCACCGTGCTTTCTGGACCCCGAGCTGCGTGACCTCAACGACGACCACGACGACCCGGCCAACATCTTCCCCGACCAGATGGTGTTCCTCGACCAGATGCGCACGCACGGACACGACCGGGGACTGCTGATGATGCCCGGGTCGACAGCTGATTTTTCTGGTGCACAACTGAACTCGCTGCACCATCCGCTGCCCACCGACCAAGTCGAGGCCATCTTCACCACCGGCAAGGCGGCCTATATCGCCGACTATGCCGCCCGCATGCAACCCGTGCTGGAGGCGGAGAAAGCGAGCTGGGCCCCCGCCACCGGCGAGTCGCTGCTCGAGCCGCTGCGAGCGGTGTTCGAGCCGATCATGTTGGCCGGCGACGAGATCTGCGACGGTATCGGCTACCCCGTCGAACTGGTACTACGGTCCGCAGCGCATCAAGAAAGAATTGTGCTCGACTTTCCCAAACGCACCGTGCGGGAAGCGATCCCCGATGAGAAATTCCGCTACGGCTTTGCCATCCCGCCCGAACTGGTGCGCACGGTGCTGCGCGACAACGAGCCCGACTGGGTCAACACCATCTTCCTGTCCACCCGGTTCAAGGCGTGGCGGGTCGGCGGCTACAACGAGTACCTATATACGTTCTTCAAATGCCTGACCGATGAGCGGATCGCCTACGCCGACGGCTGGTTCGGCGAGGCACACGACGATACCGCGTCGATCACCATGGACGGCTGGGAGATTCAGCGTCGATGCCCGCATCTGAAAGCCGACCTGTCCAGGTTCGGCGTCGTCGAGGACACCACGCTGACCTGCAATCTGCATGGGTGGCAGTGGAACCTGGAGAACGGCCGCTGCCTCACCACGCGCGGCCACGAGCTTCGGCGCTCCCGGCTATGAGCGTGTCTAGCTACGGCTCATACGATGATGGCCTGGTCCAGCTGGACCGGGAGGCGATCACGTTGCGCCGCTACCACTTTCCGTCCGGCACATCGAAGATCATCGCGCTGGACAAGATCCATGGGTACCGGGCCCAACCGCTGGGGCTGTTCGTGCACCGGTTCCGCATCTGGGGCAGCTCGGACCTGCGCCGCTGGCTGCCGCTGGACATGCGGCGGCCGCTACGGTCAACGCTGATCACCCTGGACGTTCCGGGAACCAGGCCGCGACCGGCGTTCACACCGGCGGACCCGGAGGAGTTCACCGCGCTGCTAGACCGGCTGCTAGATCAGCGGGACTAGCGGGCCGATCAGCGGCCCGCGTCGGCGAGCGCTTGATGCGCCGCGTTGTATCCCGGGATGAACGTGATCCCCGGCCCGCCGTGACAGCCGGTGCTGGCCAGGTACAGCCCGTCGACCGGAATCGGCTGCCCGATAAAGCCTTTCGGGCCGGGCCGGTTGGGGCCGATCTGTTGCGCGTGGAACAAGCCGTGGCAGTAGTCGCCGCCCGGGGCGCCGAACATCACGCCCATGTGTTTGGGCGTGAAGGTGGTGTGCCGGCTGATGCTGCCTTCGAAATTCGGCGCCAGCCGGGTGATCTTGTCGATCACCCGTTGGCCCATCTCAACTTTCGCCTGACCGTAATCCGCGCCGCCCTCGATCGGGAACCACAGCGCGAATGCCGACGCAGCGTGCTTACCCTGCGGCGCCAGGTCAGGATCGTTCTGCGAGGGGATCTGGAAGACCACCGTCGGGTCCGCGGGCACGATCCCGCGCCGGCAGTCCTCCCACTGCTGTTGGACCTCCTCCGGCGTGCTGAAGATGCCGATGGAAGCCTGCATGCTCGGGTCGTTGAGCGCCTCATACGGTGCCGCGAACACGGGGGCCTCGTCCAGCGCGAAGTGCATCTGGATGTAGCTGCCGCGGTGGTCGATCCGCGCATATCGTTCGCGGATGTCGGCGGGCAAGGCGGCCGGGTCGATCAGGGCGTTGAGCGTCAGGTCCGGTGCGATCCCGGACACGACGATCGGGGCAGTCAGGGTCTCACCCGCCTCGGTGCGAACCCCGGTCACATGGGCGTCGGAGACGACGATCTCGGTCACCTTGGTGCGCAGCCGAACCTCGCCGCCACCGCTCACCAGCGAATCTGCCAAATACGCCGTGAGGGCGCCGATGCCGCCGCGCAGCTTCTTCATCTGCATGGTGTCACCGTCGGGAACGCCGAGCCCGAAGGCCAGCGCGGCCGCGCTGCCCGGGGTGGCCGGCCCGCGGTAGAGGGTGTTGACGGCCAGCACGGTCATCGAGCCGCGCAGGGCACCGTGCTTCTCGCGGTCGGGAAGGTAGCGGTCCAACACGTCGGTGACCGAGCCGAACAACATGTCATCGATGGCCGAGCGTTCGAATTCATTTGTCGCGCAGGCATACATCTCATCGAGCGTCTTGGGCGGCGCACCGGCCTCGAACCGGCCCAGCGCCCGGGTCGGCGCCTGCGCCCAGGCCATCAGCCCCGCCATGCCGTTGACGGCGTCCGCACCGTGCACCTCGTTGAGGTGGGTGAACAGCTTGATCGGGTCGCTGTACTGGACCATCGGATCGTCACCGACGCCGCGCAGCGCCACCGACATCACGTCCAAGTCGATCGTCGGCAGCGTGTCCAGGCCCAGCTCCTGCCTGACCACCGGTGCGGTCGGAAACTGCACCGAGCCCGCGATCTCGAACTGGTACCCGTCGAAAAGCTCCACGGTGGACGCCATCCCGCCGGCGTAGAGCTTGGACTCCAGGCACAGGGTCCGCAGGCCGGCCTTCTGTAGCAGCACCGCCGCGGCCAGCCCGTTGTGTCCGGCGCCGATAACTATCGCATCGTAGTCACTCATGTCCTGCCCTCCAGAAATGCAGGCTGGCATGTGCCCAAAGTTTTGTCAATTATGACGAAACTGGGTCGGGTGCCCAGGCGTCGGTGATGCCGGCGCGCAACGATTCCAGCGCCACATGGCAGACCCGCGCCAGCTCGCCCAATGACCGGTTGTTACCCAGCATCCACACTTCCATCGCCCCGAAGACCGCCGCGGCGATGCAGCGCGCGGTCACCGCCGTGCGCAGCCGCTCATCCGGCGTCGCGTCCGCTGCACAGCTACGACGTTGCAGCTGTGCCTGGATGGCCTCCGCGAAGTCGGCTTGGACATCTTGGATGTGCCGGACGATGCGGCCCGGGTCGAGCTCGCCGCCCCGTAACGCGGCGATTTTCGTCACTGCCTCAACGTCATACGGAAACGAGAAGATTGCTGACTGCACCGAGTCGATGACCGGTTCATCGGCCGGCCGGTCGTCCAGCGCCGCGCGAAACCAGTGCAGTCCGGTGTAGTCGGCAAACAGCAGATCGTGTTTGGACCGGAAGTGGCGATAGAACGTCCGCAGCGACACTCCGGCGTCGGCGGCGATCTGTTCGGCCGAGGTGTCTTCGACGCCCTGGGCCAGGAATCGGACCAGCGCAGCCTGACGCAGCGCCTCGCGAGTGCGCTCGCTGCGCGCGGTCTGCGCCGGCCGGACCATGGCAGTAAGGTACCAAGAGTTGTTTTGACAATGTTGACAAAACTTTATGGTGGGAGTGAGACTGCGCCAATGATCTCCATCATCGTCCACTTTCTACTCGGGCTTGCCTGCATCGGCTGGATCATCGCGTCCAACCCGAAGGTCTACGCGAGACCGGCCGACGGGCCGTGGCTCTCGCCGCTGGAATGCGTGTACTACACCGCCGGCATCGCGTCGATCGCCCTGGGCTATTACTTCAACATCCACTACATGCTCGACGCGCACGGGCAGGGGAACCTGGTCTCGGGGCCAGGCAGCTGGACGCATTTCGTGCGGATGCAGTTCGCCAACCCGGCTTGCGGTTCGGGCAGCCAGGACTACATCATCGCCAATGTCATTCTCATGCCAGTGTTTACCATCATCGACGGCTATCGGCGTGATCTGCGGCGCCCGTGGTTGTTCTTTGCGGCCAGCTTTTTCACCAGCTTTGCCTTTCCGTTTGCCTTCTACTTCGCCACCATCGAACGGCAGCGCCGTCACCAACACGCCCTCGAGAAGGTGCCCGCCTAAGCGGTGAGTCCGTCGCTGCGGTGTTCACTTTCGTCAGCATCGAAGCTGTCCAGCCGCGGCGGAAGCGGCCAGTGGTGGTGGTGGCCGGTCTGGTTTCCACCGCGTCGTTTGGCGGCATACATGGCGCCGTCAGCGGCCGCGATCAACTCCGCAAGTAAGTCGACGCTGTCACCGGCCCGATGGGCAGGGTGAATGCCGGCGGTGCCGATGCTGGCGGTGATGCCGAACGGGAGTGCGGCGATCACATCGCAGAGGTGCTGTAATCGCGGCTCCACCTCGTCTGGATGCCAGATGTCGGCGGTGACGAATTCTTCGCCGCCCGAACCGCAGATGACTGCGCCGGCGGGGGTGGTGTCACGCAGCGCGTGTGCCACCGAGGCCAGCGCATCGTCGCCGGTGCCGTGCCCGTAGTTGTCGTTGAGTTGCTTGAAGCGGTCCAAGTCGATCACGGCGATGACGAAATGGGCCGGCTCGGCGCGACCCTGCTCTAGGCGGTCCTTCGCGCGCCGACGAAAGGCGCGCCGGGTCAGCAGTCGGGTGAGCTCGTCGCGTTCGGCCCGCACGGCGTCGGAGCCGAGAATGTGCACAACCACCTGGATACCTAAGGGCACAACCAGATTGAGGATTAGCAGCAGCAAGTAAGCGCACGCGCCCGTGACGATGTTATACCTGGCCGCCATACGGATGGCTTCGACGGCGCCGACCGAGCCGGCGATCGCAAAGTTGTAGGCCATCAAGGGTGCGGTGTGAAACAACGCAATTTAGCTGGCCGTGGCCGCGAAGGTGGTACAGGTCAGCATGCCGATAACGGTGTGGTGTTGGGCCAGCGCGATCAGTGCGACGCAGGCGGTGGCCGCCACGGCGAACCGAATCGCCATCGCGCGGGTCGACCAGCGCAGGGCCCATAACAACGCGCCACCCGCGGGACGTTGGTCAAAAGATGATAAGGCAGAAAGAACGCTACCCGGTCTTTGCTTCCGACGGCGGCAGCAAAGGCCGGACCTATACCGGCTCCAGCAATTCGGTACCGACGAACGGCACCAGCGCGTCGGGAACCCGCACACTGCCGTCGGGCCGTTGGTGGTTTTCCAGGATGGCGACCAGCCAGCGGGTGGTGGCCAACGTGCCGTTGAGCGTCGCGGCGATCTGCGGCTTGCCGGCGACATCCCGGTAGCGCGTCGCCAGCCGGCGGGCCTGGAAGGTGGTGCAGTTGGACGTTGAGGTCAGCTCGCGGTAGGTCCCTTGCGTCGGCACCCAGGCCTCGCAATCGAACTTGCGGGCCGCCGACGAGCCGAGATCGCCTGCGGCCACGTCGATTACCCGGTAGGGCACCTCGATACGGGCCAGCATCTCTCGCTGCCAGCCCAGCAGCCGCTGATGCTCGGCCTCGGCGTCGGCCGGCGTGCAGTAGACGAATCCTTCGACCTTGTCGAACTGGTGCACCCGGATGATGCCGCGGGTGTCCTTGCCGTAACTGCCGGCTTCGCGGCGGAAGCACGACGACCAGCCGGCGTAGCGCAGCGGCCCGCCGGACAGGTCGAGGATCTCGTCGGCGTGATAGCCGGCCAGCGGTACCTCCGACGTGCCGACCAGATAGAGGTCGTCGGCCTCGACCCGGTACACCTCCTCGGCGTGTGCGCCGAGGAAGCCGGTGCCCGACATCACCTCCGGACGCACCAGCACCGGCGGAATGATCGGGATGAAACCGTTGTCTGCCGCCAGCCGGATCGCCAACTGCAGCAGCCCCAGCTGCAGTAACGCGCCTCGACCGGTGAGGAAGTAGAACCGCGAACCGGACACCTTGGCGCCGCGCTCCATGTCGATCAGGCCGAGTGCCTCACCGAGTTCCACGTGGTCTTTCGGATTGTCGATCGCGGCCGGCTCACCAACGACGTCAAGGACACTGTAGTCGTCCTGGCCGCCGGCGGGGACGCCGTCGATGATCACGTTCGAGATCGCCATCTGGGCCGCGGTGAACCCCGCCTCGGCTTCAGCCTGCGCTGTCTCGGCCGCTTTGACCTGCTCGGCCAGCTCCTTGGCCCGCTGCAGCAGCGCCGGACGCTCGTCGGCGGCCGCGGCTCCCACCTTCTTGCTGGTGGCCTTTTGTTCGGCGCGCAGCGAATCGGCTGTCGAGATCGCGGTCCGCCGGGCGGTATCGGCTGTCAGCAGCGTGTCGACCAAAGTCGGGTCCTCGCCGCGGCTGGTCTGCGATTGGCGCACGGCGTCCGGGTTTTCGCGGAGCAACTTCAGGTCGATCACGGCCTAGAACCCTACGCGTGCAGTACCCGTAGGCGACAACCACATGACGTTACTTCTGCAACAGCTGTCACGGGACACGGTCGGCCTGTCAGAATGGAACCGATGTCCAACGCAACCGAGCAGCACAAGTCGCCGGCCGGCCGGCTGGGACTTCGGCTACCGCGGGCCGAGTGGCTGACTGCTCTGCAGGCCTCGGCCACCCGGCGCGCGCTGCTACTGACCGCTCTGGGCGGTCTGCTGATTGCCGGGCTCGTCACGGCCCTTCCGATCGGGGGTGGTCCCGGTCGGCTGGCCGGCTACATCGACCCGGTGCCCAGCACCGGATCGAAGGGTAACGACGCTTTCAACCACGCCACCAGTGGTAACTGCCTGATGTGGCCGGATCGGATGCCCGAAGCTGCGACCATCGTCGACTGCAAAGACGACCACCGGTTCGAGGTTGCCGAATCGATCGACATGCGCACGTTCCCCGGTTCGGAGTACGGCCCCGACGCCCCGCCGCCGTCGGCCACCCGCATCGAACAGATCAGCCAGGAGCAGTGCGAGTCGGCCGTGCGCCGCTACCTGGGCGCGAAATTCGACCCCAACAGCAAGTTCATCGTCAGCATGTTGTGGTCCGGCGACAAAGCGTGGCGGCAGAACGGCGAGCGGCGGATGCTGTGCGGCCTGCAGCTGCCGGGCGCGGGTAACGAACAGATCGCCTTCAAGGGCAAGGTCGCCGACGTCGACCAGTCCAAGATCTGGCCCGACGGTGCCTGCCTGGGTATCGACCCCTCGACCAATCAACCCACCGACATTCCGATCGATTGCGCCGCGCCGCACGCGATGGAGGTCACTGGCACGGTCAACTTGCTGGCCAAGTTTCCCGACGCGCTGCCTCCGGAGCCCGAACAGGACGGCTTCATCAAGGACTCCTGCACCAGGCTGACGGACGCCTACCTCGCGCCGGTTCAGTTTCGCAGCACTACCCTGACGCTGATTTACAGCACGCTGTCGCTGCCCAGCTGGTCGGCCGGTAGCCGGCAGGTTGCCTGCAGCATCGGGGCGACCCTGGGTAACGGTGGCTGGGCGACGTTGCTCAACAGCGCCAAGGGGGCGCTGCGGATCAATGGTCAGCCTCCCGTTCCGCCGCCCGACATCCCGCAGGAGCGGCTCAACCTGCCGCCGATCCCGACAACTCCGGATACCGGCGGATCATCCGCGTCGTCGTCGTCGTCGAGCGGATCATCCGCGTCGTCGTCGTCGAGCGGATCAAGCAGCCAGCAACGGCAGGGCAACCAACACCTTCCGGGGCAGCCACCGGCCACCCAGGAGCAGCCGGCACCAGCCGCACCACCCCCGCCGGCCCAGCCAGCCCCGGGTGCGCCAGCCCCGGAAGCGCCGCCCCCGCCGGCTCCCGAAGCGCCGCCACCACCACCTCCGCCGCCTGCGCCGGAAGCGCCGCCGCCACCACCTGCTCAGGGGCAATAGCAGGGTGGCCGTGCGGATGGATCCGCAACGGTTCGACGAGCTGGTGTCCGACGCGCTCGACCTGATCCCGCCGCAGCTGGCTGCCGTGATGGACAACGTGGTGGTGCTGGTTGAGGATCGTCACCCAGACGAAGATGACTTGCTCGGCCTGTACGAAGGTGTGGCGTTGATCGAACGCGATTCCAACTACGCCGGTTCGCTGCCCGACACCATCACGATCTACCGCGACGCGCTGTTGGACGTCTGCGACGGCGAGGACGAGGTCGTCGAGGAAGTGAAGATCACCGTGGTTCACGAGATCGCCCACCACTTCGGTATCGACGACGACCGGTTGCATGAACTGGGTTGGGCCTGACCAACTTCACGGCGATATGGCGGGCGCGGCGCCGCAGATCTGTCGGCGATCGGTGCTAAGAACAGCGCATGAGTACCGCCGGCGACGATGCAGAGCGAAGCGATGAGGAGAAGCGGCGCATGAGCACCGGCGCCGACGATGCAGAGCGAAGCGATGAGGTGGGGGTACCGCCCGCTTGCGGGGGAGAGCGGCGCATGAGTACCGCCGGCGACGATGCAGAGCGAAGCGATGAGGAGGAGCGGCGCATGAGCAGAGGCTGCCGCGACTGCCGAGCAGGCTTAGATCATTGCCACGGCACGATCATTCGCCATTGGTTGCACCGGTCGGAGTGCACCGAGGAAGGGTGCACCAGCCCGGAGCTGATGCCCCACGCCTTTGTCGTCGACTGCGACGCGGTCGGCTGCAACTGCGCCGAGGTGGGCGCGCCGTCGGCCCTGGCGATCTGAACCGCAACGGCGCTCAGCCCATCGGGTCGATGCCCGACTCCACCGCGTCAGTCACCGGAGTGACGTCTGGCTCCGGGTAGAACGGCGGCGTCAGGGTCCCCCATTGCACGCAGCTCCAGCGGCCGTCGGTGACCGGCGCCAGCACGACTGCCTCGGTGTTTTTGAGGTGGTGATCGAGCACGAAGCTGCTTTCGACGCCGGCCAACATGGCGGCCGTCAGCCGAATCGCCGCCCCGTGGCTGACGACGACGATGTCGCTGGTCCACTCGTCGTCGTCGAGATACCGCATCCGTAGATCGGTGACCACCGGCAGATAGCGGTCCAGCACCTGGTTGCCGGTCTCCCCGCCGGGCAGCGGCACATCCCGCTCTCCCTCATGCCAACGCTTGTAGATCGCGTCGAACTCAGCGACCGCATCGTCGTCGCTGCGGTTTTCCAGCTCGCCGACCTGCACCTCGTGGATGCCGGTCACCTCGCTGGCCGGCACGTCGACCTCGGCGCTGATCTCCGCCGCGGTCTGCGTCGCGCGGGTAGCCACCGAATGCAGCAACAGCCCGGGTCGGCTCAACCCGTCCCGCGCAAATGCCCGCGCCTGGTCGCGGCCCAACGGCGTCAATTCGCTTCCCGGCGGTCGGGTGTCCAACCGGCGATCGACGTTGCCGTAGGACTGACCGTGCCGCACCAATACCAGGCGACCGCTCATCGCGGCTGCCCCTCGCCAGCCGACCCGTCGTGCAGTCGCGCCAGCCACCGCGACGCCTCGTCCAACTGTGGTGGCGGTGCTCCGGCAAGTAGCCCGGTCGGCCAGGAACCCAGATAGCGCACATCGGTACAACGCCGGTGCAGCGCCTTGAGTGCCTCGGCGACCGCGTCGTCGTCGATGTGGCCGACGCAGTCCAGGAAAAACACGTAGGTACCCAATTCGGTCCGGGTGGGACGGGATTCGATGCGGGTCAGGTCAATACCGCGGATCCCGAATTCGGTGAGCGCGGACACCAGCGCGCTCGGCGTATTGTCGATCCGCAACACCACCGACGTCCGATCGGCACCACTACGTGCCGGTGGTTGCCCCGGCTGACCTACCAGCACAAAGCGTGTGCGCGCATTGGCTTCGTCGACCACGCCGTCGGCGAGCGTCGACAACCCGCGTTGGATGCCGGCCAGCGGCGAACTCACCGCGGCGTCGACGTGACCGTCGGCGACTTGCTGGGCAGCGTCGGCATTGGAGTTGGCCGGGCGCAGTTCGGCGGTGGGCAGATGGGCGGCCAGCCACCGCCGCACCTGCGCCGCAGCGACCGGGAAGGCGGCCAGCGTGCGTACGTCGGCGGCTGTGCGGCCCGGTTTGACGACGATGTTGAACGCCACGTCCAAGGTCAGCTCCGCGAACACCTGCAGCGGCGTGCCGATCGCCAGGCTGTCCAGGGTGGGCATGACCGAGCCGTCGATCGAGTTCTCGATCGGCACGCACGCGTAAGCGGCCGCGCCGTCGCGAACCGCGTCGAGTGCAGCCGGTGTGCTGTCGAGAGGCACCGGCCGCACGGCGGCCGGGCTGTGCTGCGGAACCATGCCGGCGTCGATCATCTGCAGCAGCGCAGCCTCGGTGAAGGTCCCTTCGGGACCCAGATACGCGATGCTCGCCACGACCAAAACCCTATCGGGTCGTACGTCTTGCGCTCTCCGATCATCCCTAGTTAAGTTAGGCTTACCTCACTAATTTTCTTCCGCAAGCCAGGATGGTCAACGATGACACTTGCCAACTGCCCGGCACCCACGACGGCCGAGCGGATCCGCAGCACCTGCGTCCGGGCGGGCGGAGCGCTGCTGGCGGTCGAAGGCGCCGAGCCGCTCACCACCCCCCTGCACCATCTGCTCGGCGACGGGTCGTTTGCCGTCGCCGTGCCGGTCAGCGGGGCGGTGGCCACGCATTTAGGCAACTGTGAGGCCGACGGCGCGCAGGCCGTGCTGGAGTTGGCCGACTACGCGCCGCTGCCCTTGCGCGAACCGGTGCGCTCGCTGGTCTGGAGTCGCGGCCGGCTGCACCAGGTGGCGCTGCCGACCGTGCCCGGGCTGCTGGACAGGATCGCCGCCGAGGACGCCAACCCGGCACTGCTGCAAGTGCAGACCCCGGAGTCCGGCCCGATCGTCGCTGACGACACCCGCTACCTGCTGGCGCGACTGGAGATCGAGTCGGTGGTGGTGACCGATGCGACCGGGGCTGAGGCCGTCGACGTGGCCACCCTGCTGGCCGCGCGTCCGGACCCGTTCTGCGCGTTTGAATCGTGCTGGATTCGGCACCTGGACACCGCTCATCGAGACGTGGTCGCCCGGCTGGCCGCCCGGCTGCCCGCGCGACTGCGGCGCGGAGACGTCCGCCCGCTGGGCGTGGACCGCTACGGCGTCCGGTTACGCGTCGCAAGCGCCGAAGGCGATCGTGACGTCCGGCTGCCATTCCGCCAGCCGGTTGACGACGTCACCGGGTTGGGCCAGGCCATCCGGGTGCTGATGGGCTGCCCGTTCGTGAACGGCTTGCGGGCCCGCCGAGACTGACCCGCGAACGGCCGCCCGCCCCCGGTTACCGTGTCGAGGTGACCTGGTCCCGCAGTGACGCCGACTGGCAGGTGACGCAGCGCCGCGCGTTGCGCATCGAGCTCGTCGTCGTGTTGAGCGTGACGTTCGGTCTCAGCGCCGTCACCGCGATCCTGCAGCTCGCCGACTCGGTGTTGCGTAACCTCAGCGCCCAGCGGATCCCGCTCAACCCGCGGCGGTCGTATTTCGACCTGATCGACCTCGGCCTGAATGCGACCTTCGTCGTGCAACTGATAGCCTGGGGCGGACTTGGGCTGTACCTGTTGTGGCGCAGCGGATTAAGCCCGGCTCGCATCGGTTTAGCGCGCTTCCAGTGGCGCGCCGACCTTACTGGCGGCGTCGGCCTGGCCGCGTTGATCGGCCTGCCCGGGCTGGCGCTGTACCTGGCGGCGCGGGCATTACGGCTCAACGCGTCGGTCGTCCCGTCCAGCTTGGGCGACACCTGGTGGCGGATCCCGATGCTGCTGCTGGTCGCCTTCGCCAATGGCTGGGCCGAAGAGATCATCGTCGTCGGTTACCTGCTCACCCGGTTGGAGCAGCTGGGTGTGGGCGCGCGTGCGGCGCTGGTGTGGTCGAGCGTGCTGCGCGGCTGTTACCACCTCTACCAAGGTTTCGGCGCCGGGCTGGGCAACGTCGCGATGGGCCTGGTGTTCGGGTACGCCTGGCAGCGCACCGGCCGGCTGTGGCCGCTGGTGATCGCGCACGGGATCATCGACACCGTGGCTTTCGTCGGGTATGCCCTGCTGGCCGGTCATCTGCACTGGCTGCACTGATGGAGTCCTGACGATCACATGAACGACCCCCATCCACCCGAGCCGTCGCCGGTCATCCCGCGCTACTCGCCGCCGAACCCGACCCGACGACCCCCGCCGGCCACACCCGAGGCCCGAAGCCGGCGACCAGGTCCGGCCGGCCCGCCGCCTGCGCGCCCCCGTAAGCCGCGGCCGCGGCGCAAACGGGCCTGGGGTCAACTGATTTCACTGAGCCTGGTGATCGCGGTTCTGCTGATCAGTGCCGGCATCCTGGGCGGCACGTTGTGGATGGAGACCGCGCTGCACCGCCAGCCGGTGCTGACGGACTATCCCGGCCGGCCCGCGGCCGGGCGGGGCACCACCTGGCTGCTGGTCGGCTCCGACAGCCGTCAGGGCCTCACCGTTGAGCAGCAGCAGGCACTGGCGACCGGCGGCGACACCGGCAACGGCCGAACCGACACCATTCTGCTGGTCCATGTGCCGGCGTTGGGATCACCCACTCCAACGACGATGGTCTCCATACCGCGCGACTCCTACGTGCCGATTCCCGGATACGGCCGCGACAAGATCAACGCGGCATTCGCGATGGGCGGGGCGCCGTTACTGACGCAGACGGTCGAACAAGCCACCGGCCTGCGGCTCGACCATTACGCCGAGGTCGGATTCGGCGGCTTCGCCGTCCTGGTCGACGCGCTCGGCGGGATCACCGTTTGTCCGGTCGCGCCGATGGACGATCCCCTTGCCGGCATCGACCTGCCGGCCGGATGCCAGAAACTCGACGGCCGCGACGCGCTTGGCTACGTCCGCTCCCGCGACACCCCGCGCGCCGACCTCGACCGCATGGTCAACCAGCGGCGGTTCATGTCGGCGCTGCTGCACCGCGTCGCCAGCCCGGCGGTGTGGCTGAACCCGTGGCGGTGGTATTCGGTGCCGCACGCGGCGGCTGACGCCCTGACGGTCGACCACGGCGATCACGTGTGGGATATGGCCCGGCTGGGCTGGGCCCTGCACGGATCCACCGTCGCGTTGACCGTCCCGATCGGCGAGTTCACCGGCACCGACGCCGGCTCGGTGGTGGTGTGGGATCACGACAAGGCCGCCCGGTTGTTCGACGCGCTGGCGGCCGACCAGCCGGTACCGCCGGTGGTTCTCGGCGACGGACCATAACGCCGGCCTAACTACCGGAATTCGACAAATGCGCAGTACGGCTCGACTAATTAATTCAACGTAGCCTTTGTTTACTTAGGCAAAGCTGGCCTGAGTAAGTATTACCTTGGGTGACAACGGTGTTTGACCTGCGGTAGCGTGGTTGTCATGAGTTATCAGGATGCCCACAAAACCAAATTCCATGCATTATTGCAGGAGCAGATCTACAGCGAATTCACCAACGCCCAGCAGTATATTGCGATGGCCGTTTATTTCGACGGCGCCGACCTGCGTCAGCTGGCGAAACACTTTTACGCTCAGGCTGTCGAGGAACGTAATCACGCGATGATGCTGGTGCAGTATCTACTCGACCGCGACGTGCGCGTCGAGATCCCCGGCGTGGACGGGGTGCGCAATCAGTTCGACACCCCGCGGGATGCGCTGGCGTTGGCGCTGGATCAGGAGCGAGCGGTCACCGAACAGGTCAGCAGGCTGGCGGCCGTGGCCCGCGACGAAGGCGACTACCTCGGCGAACAGTTCATCCAGTGGTTCCTCAAGGAACAGGTCGAAGAGATGGCGCTGATGACCTCGCTGGTGCGGGTCGCCGATCGCGCCGGAGCGAACTTGTTCGACCTGGAGAACTTCATCGCACGCGAAATCGACTCGCCGCACAGTGCGTCTGACGCGCCGGCCGCGGCCGGGGGCCGGCTCTGATTAGTGAGAGTCGGTGCCGGGCAGGCCGTCCTCCAGCCACGCTTTGACGCGGCCGGGGTGGTTGGTGGCCAACCATGCCACTCCGACGTCCCGGCAGAATCGGACGTCCTCGTACTCGTCGGGCGTCCAGCAGTACAGCGCCCGACCCTGGGCCGCCGCTCGGTCGACGAGCTCGGGGTGTTCCCTCAGGGTGTCGATTGACGGCCCCACCGCGGTGGCCCCGACCGTGCTGGCCGCGCTGCTGGTGAGGTATCGATGGCTCCGGCCAAGCAGCACCGTGGGCAGCAGCGGCGCCGCCCGCCGGACCCGCCACAGCGCAGCGGCGGAGAACGACATCACCACCGCGCGGGATCGGTCGGCGGACGCGGGCGCGGCGATGCCGAAGCGGTGCAGCAGTGCCAGCACCTTGCTTTCTACCAGTGCGCCGTACCGGACGGGATGCTTGGTCTCGATGAAGATCTTCACCGGCCGCTTCCAGTCCAGCACCAGTGCGACGAGGGCGTCCAAGGTCAACAGACCGGTGTCGCCGTGAGTGCCGTCGGCGCGCCAACTGCCGTGCCACGCACCGTATTCCAGCTTGCGCAGCTCGGCCAGCGTCATCGTGCTGACCCGGCCGGCGCCGGTCGACGTGCGGTCGAGCCGGCGATCATGCACACAGACCAGGTGGCCGTCGCGGGTGAGCCGGACATCGCATTCCACGCCGTCGGCGCCCTCCTTGAGGGCGCGATCGTATGCGGCCAAGGTGTGTTCGGGCAGGGCGGCCGAGGCGCCGCGATGGGCGACCACGAACGGGTGCCGAGAGACCACCTCGTCGGCCCGCGTCATGCCACTATGCTGCCGGTTCCTCACCCGCCAACTCAACTGCGGGAGCCGATCTCGGCGTGCCGGTTTCATCGTCGGCGACCACCACCCAGCGATGCGCGGGCCGTTCGACCGGTTTGCGCTCAAATCCCTCGAAGACCCTTGCGGTCGCAATCGCTGCGGCCAACGCCAGCAGGTAAGCGACGATCATGGCCACCGTGTTATTGGCGATGCCCTGGGCGTCCTGCGCCCCACTGGTAACCGTTGCGAAGACCGAAGTCACGCTGCTGAGCAGCCACAGCAGCCACCATCCCCAGATCGGCCCGCGCAGCCGGGCGTAGTTGTCTTCGGTTTTCGCCAGCTCGATGACATAGACCAGCGACCACAGCGCGGCGAGCAGGGGCAGACAACTGAACACCACGCAGGCGGCCATCAATCCCCAGCTGGCTGAGTGACCGAACGTCGCCTGGGTAACGGCGAAGGTGATCGCCAACGCCATCGCGGCCGACGGAGGAAGCAGACAACCGGCCCTCAGCGCCCACGGCGTACGGGTGTCCGACCTACCGCAATGGGCGAAGGCCGCGGCGCGGCGCGCGATCAACCATTGCGTCAGCAGCACGGCGTAGGTGATCACCGCCGCGATCGCAGCCAGGCTGGCCAACACACTCAGCAGCGCGGCTGCGTCAGCCACCAGCCAATTCAGCAACGTGCTGCGGTTGATGATCAGCAGCAGATAACGCAGCAGATGAACCAGGGCTGCAATGCCCAGCACCATCGCCGTCGCGAAGAACGCCGCATGCACCCGGCGCGCCGGTGGGGCTTGCCGCACCGCCGAATCGCGCCCGACGCCATCCGATTCGATGCGATCCTGCAGACCCCAGCGCGGTATCACCGGGTATCGCGGCGTCGGCCCGAGCGGCCGCCGACGACGTCGTGGCGGTGGCGGCGGGCCGGGACGCACCGCAATCCACCGGTAGCCCGGTGGCAACCGCGGCGGTGTCTGCGGGCCGGCGCTCCACCGCGGATCGGCGTCAGGCGTCTCTGCCGACGGCGCCAGCAGCGTCCCGCGGCAGCGCGGACACCACACACGCTGTCGATCACGGACGTTCCAGCGTGTGCCGCACTGGGAGCACACTTGGATCACGGCATCAGCCTAGCCGGGCGACGATGCGCGCCGCCGAACGGCGCGAGAAGGAGCCCGGCAATCAGGCCCTAGCGGTGCGTCGCGGAATGGCGCGAGAAGGAGCCCGGCAATCAGGCCCTAGCCGGGCGACGCGGCATGGCTCGGTCAGACGCTGCCGGGGCCGCCGTCATCGGTGACCACTGGACGGCCGGCGTTGGCCCACGCCAGCATCCCGCCACTGACGTTGACGGGTTCATACCCGTTGCGAGCCAGATACTGCGCCACTTTCTGCGAGCGGCCTCCGGCCTTGCAGATGACGTACAGCTTCGCTTGTGGGTCGATCTCGTCGACGCGGGCCGGCACCTCACCCATCGGGATGTGCCGGGCGCCCGCGGCGTGACCGCGGCGCCATTCGTCGTCCTCCCGCACATCTAGCAACACTGCCCCCACGCCGAATTCAGTGGGCAGGTCGGCGACATCTGTCTGTGCGACCACCGGTTCACCATCCATGGGCTTGATCTTGGCACGCGGGATCCGGCTGCGCAGAAAGCCTCATCCAGCTACCAACGGGTATCCACAGTTTCCACAGGTTTATCCACACCCGGCTATCCGACATCGGTCGCATTGACACGGGGTCAACAGACCGGCTCGGGTAACAGCTGTGGATAACACTTCGGGGATTCCGCGTCGCGATCGACAGATCCGCCCGACGCTGAGCGAATTCTCAGCGTGGGTCAAGCCACCCCGCCGCATCCCCCGTATGGGGGATGTCACAGCGCAGCCGCCCCGGGGACCACTCGTCCGGCTCGCCGCAACGGCATCCATCGCCGCCTGCCCACCAGCGTCGGCCAGCAAAAAGATGCTGGTCAGCCATCCGCTTCCGGCTCAATTTTCCCGGCGGTACATAAGGGGTTATGATCGCGACAACTGGGAGTAGTTGTGACTCATCTCACTGGGAGAGAGTTGGACGCAAAGGTCGGGATCATCCAATGACCACGCAACCGATCGGACCGCAGTCGGCGGCATCCTCGTCGCACTGGTACACGAGTTCGGCCACCTGCAATCGCTCCAATTTGCTCGCCGGTATGCGCGCGGGCCTGATCGCCCTGGTTTTGCTGGCCGTCCTCGCCCTCATCATTTGGCTCTGAAGCCTCGCCGCGGGGTATTCACGCATCGCACTCGTTCTTGCGGTGCGCGCGGTGATGGAGCAGGGTTGACATGGTTGACCAACCCAAGCCGCCGCGCCGCTAACAGCCTGCGAGTGGAGCGTCAGAAGTAGCTCGGCAACGATCATTGAAGGAAGGAATCCCGTGGCTGAATACACTTTGCCCGACCTGGACTGGGACTACGGAGCACTGGAGCCCTATATCTCGGGTCAAATCAACGAGCTTCACCACAGCAAGCACCACGCCACCTACGTCAAGGGCGCCAACGACGCCGTGGCCAAGCTGGAAGAGGTACGCGAGAAAGAGGATTTCTCGGCGATTCTGCTGTACGAGAAGAACCTGGCCTTCAACTTGGCCGGCCACGTCAACCACAGTCTGTGGTGGAAGAACTTGTCCCCCAACGGTGGTGACAAGCCGACCGGCGAGCTCGCGGCCGCCATTGATGACGCCTTCGGGTCATTCGACAAGTTCCGCGGTCAGTTCACCTCGGCTGCCACCACCGTGCAGGGTTCGGGCTGGGCGGCACTTGGCTGGGACAGCCTCGGCCAGAAGCTCTTGGTATTCCAGGTGTACGACCATCAGACCAATTTCCCGCTCGGCATCGTTCCGCTGCTGGTGCTCGACATGTGGGAGCACGCCTTCTACCTGCAGTACAAGAACGTCAAGGCCGACTTTGCCAAGGCATTCTGGAACGTCGTGAACTGGGAGGATGTCCAATCGCGTTACGCGGCGGCGACTTCGAAGGCCAAGGGCCTGATCGCTGGCTGACCTTAGTTGAATTCACCTGATCGGGGCGTCGCGCCATTCGCGCGGCGCCCCGATCACTATTTCGGCCGTGTTTCTTTTTTACTGCTTGTTGCAGTTGGTTGCTCGTGTCAGCTTGCGGGTATTCACCGGCTGACGCATGCTGAGCTGATCGACCCACCGGCGTATCGCTGGGTACCCGAACCGAAGTATGGCGGAGGGCGAAATGGAAAACGGGTCAGGCCGGGCCATCGAGGTGGCCCCATTCCATTCTCGTGGTGCCCTGAAAGGGTTCGTCATTTCCGGGCGTTGGCCCGACTCGACGAAAGAATGGGCACAACTGTTGATGGTTGCGGTCAGAGTAGCGTCGCTACCTGGATTGCTAAACACCACAACGGTATTCGGTGCTCGCGAGGAACTCCCGGACGCTCCTGCGCCGGGCACCGTCGGACTGGTGCTGGCGGAGGGTCCGGTGGTTGGCGAATCCGCCATTCGGCCAGGCTATTTCGCTGACCATCAGCCGCCGGCACTGTTGATGCTGCATCCACCCTCGGAGACCACGCCGTCGTTACCTGAATGCAACGGCGCGGCGTCGGGATGCGTGCTGCTGCCGGGGCTGCCGTATCTGGGGCTGGAGCACCGCGCCGCCTGGGTGGAGGCAGAAGCCGACGGCACGATCACCTCGATGGTGAGTCGCGTCGGCGTCGACCCGATCAGCCACCCCGACACTGCGATCCTGGCGATGCTGCTCGCCGCCTGAGGGTCGCCGAACTCGCCACGACGGTTCCACTCGGGACGAAGCCGGCCCTTGGTCTGCGAAGGTGGCCGAAGGCATGGTCAGAAACCGCGCTCACGAGTACCGCACTGCGGGTGACAGCAAATCGGCTTTTCGAGACGTCGGCGCAGCGCACCGGTTGCCGTAGCGTCGGACGCACTCGACCGACGAAGCCACCTACCGCGGTCGCTGAGCACAGACGCCACGAAACGTTACACAATTCGCTTGGCATGTCTTGTGAATTCGCTGCATAAAGAGCTCGCGGCACATTGGCCGCGCCGCAAACGACCGCTGCGGCCGTCGGCGGCTATCCCCCACAAGTTTGCACTTGGTTGCGGCGATAACTGTCGCTACGATGGTCAGCAAATACGTGGATGGAGTTATTTGTTCTACCGACCCGGTGGAGGTCATATCGATGAGCACGACGTTTTCTGCCCGCCTGAACCGCCTGTTCGACACGGTTTATCCGCCCGGACGGGGGCCGCACACCTCCGCAGAGGTGATCGCGTCGCTTAAGTCGGAGGGCATCACGATGTCGGCTCCCTACCTGTCGCAGCTACGCTCCGGCAACCGGACAAATCCGTCGGCTGCCACCATGGCCGCCCTGGCGAACTTCTTCCGTATCAAGCCCGCCTACTTCACCGACGACGAGTACTACGAAAAGCTCGACAAGGAATTGTCGTGGCTGATGACCATGCGCGACGAGGGTGTTCGGCGGATCGCCGTTCGCGCCAGCGGTTTGTCCGCGGAGGCGCAACACGACATCGCGCAGCGCGTTGACGAGCTACGCCGTAACGAACACCTGGACGCCTAGCCGGGGATGCGGGCCGGTTAGGGTTGGCCCATCGATGGGGCACAGCGCACCTCGATCGTCGACGAGATACCGGGGAGGCGGCCGCGAATGGGCCTATTCGGCAAGCGAAAGACCCGCGCGACGCGTCGTGCCGAGGCTCGCGCGATCAAATCCCGGGCCAGACTCGAGGCGAAACTGTCTGCGAAAAACGAGGCCCGCCGGTTCAAAGCCGCACTGCGAGCCGAATCGAAGGCGCTCAGGGACCAGTTGAAGGCGCAGCGGGACAGCGACCTTGCGGCGTTGAAAGTCGCCGAGACCAAGCTCAAGACGGTGCGAGAGGGCAAGTTGCTGTCACCGATACGTATTCGCAGGGTCCTGACGGTGTCTCGGCTGCTCGCCCCGATCGTGGTGCCGCTGGCCTATCGCGTCGCCATCGCCGCCCGCGGGTTGATCGACCAGCGGCGCGCCGACCAGCTCGGGGTTCCGTTAGCCCAGATCGGGCAGTTTTCCGGGCACGGCGGCCGGTTGTCGGCCCGCGTCGCCGGCGCCGAGCAATCGTTGCACACGGTGCAGGAGAAGAAGCCCAAGGACGCCGAGACCACGCAATTTGTGGCCGCCATTTCCGAACGTCTCACCGACCTGTCGGCGGCCGTCACCGCTGCAGAGAACATGCCCGCCGCACGCCGCCGTGCCGCCCACGCCGCGATCTCCAGACAACTCGATGAGATCGACGCCGACCTGATGGCGCGGCTCGGATTGACCTGAATCTATGGCCGCCCGCCGACGCGGTCTGATCCCACCCCTTCGACAAAGGAAGAGCAATCGGATGTCATGGCACCGCAATACGGTTTGGCGCGCCCTGATCTCGGCCGCCGCCACCACCACGCTCTACCTCCTCGGATCGACCGCCGCCATCGCGCTGGCGTCAGCCCATGTCCATGCCAGCAGCGACGACGCAGTCCGCGGCGGCATGGCGCTGGTCACCTTCCAGGTGCCCAATGAGTCCACCAACGGGGCGGCCACCACCGCTCTCACGGTCGACCTGTCCAACGTCACTTCCGTACAGGCCGAAACGCAGCCCGGTTGGTCGGCCAAACTCGACCGCGATCCCGCGTCCGGCATCGTGCACTCGGTCACCTGGACGGCAGCACCGCACGGCGGCATTCCGGTCGATCAGTTCGGGCTGTTCCAGATCTCCGTGAAGCTTCCCGACACCGACACCGTCAGCTTCCCGGCCACCCAGACCTACGCCGACGGCGCAGTGGTCAAGTGGGATCAGTCGCCGCAGCCCGGCGGGGCTGAGCCGTCCAATCCGGTGCCGATGCTGACGCTCACCGAGGGGACGCCGTCGCCGCCCCCCCATCACCCACACCCAACCAGCACCACAACGCCGACCGCCGGGGCATTGCCGTCCACGCAAAAGCCAAGGGCCACAGCCGATAACACCGCCCGGATACTCGGTGGAGCCGCCCTGCTCTTTGCTGCCCTGGGTATCGGTGTCGCGCTGGTCGCTCGACGGACATGAGTCGGCGAGCACGCTTGGTTGCGGTGAGTCTGCTCTTGTTAGCGGTCACCATCGGCGCCACCTTGACCGCGGGAGCCGCCAGTGCGCATGCCGCGCGGGTGTCGGTCGACCCCGCCGAGAATGCCGCTGTCAGCACCGGTCCGACGCACGTCAGCGCGACCTTCAACGAGGAGCTGCAAACCACGTTCGCCGCGATGACAGTCGTCGGTCCGGACCGCAACCTGTGGTCTTCCGGGCAGCCGCAGGTGCAGGGCGCGGTCGTCAGCGTCGGCGTACGGCCGCTTGGACCGACCGGAAACTACACGGTGAATTACCGAGTGACCTCGGCAGACGGGCACGTGGTGTCCGGATCCTGGTCGTTTCGGCTGACGACAGCCGGCACCGGCACACCCGGGCCGACGGCGGACACCTCGGATACGGAGAGCGGCGACCTACCGGTCTGGCCGTTCGTTGTCGGCGCGGTGGTGCTCGTGGCCGGCGCGGCGATATGGGCGGCGCGGAAGGGGCGATGACGGCCCGGCGGTCGCCAGGCTAACCCGGATTGCCCGCCCTGGCATGATGGATTCGACTGCTGGTGTACCTGGCCGGTGTACCCGACGAGAAGTTGCAAAGGAGCAGCCGCATGGCAGACCCGCAGGATCACCCGGACAACACACCCGACACCGAACCCGAACACCCGCCAGGCGCTGGACCCACACCGTCCGCGCCGCCCACGTCGCCGGCCGACAACGCACCGGCAACACCGCCGGAGCATGCCGCGGAAACGTCCACACCATCGGCCAAGGCGCCGGATAAACCAGCGCAAAAGACGCCAGCCAAAAAAGCTCCCGCCAAGGCGGCAAAGGCGGCGAAAAAGGCCCAACAGGCAGCACCGAAGAAGGCAGCAGCTAAAAAGGCGGCCGCCAAGAAGGCACCGGCCAAAAAAGCGCCAGCGAAGAAGGCGCCGGCCAAAAAAGTCGAACCCAGCGCCGCCACGCCGAAAAGCCAGCCCACACCGCCACCGCGGATCGAGACCAACGGCCACCTTGCCGCGGCAGCGAAAGATGCCGCGGCACATGCGAAATCAACTGTGGACGCGGCAAACAACCCGGTGTCCGGGCAAGTTGCCGAGTCGTCAGCCGGTCGCTCACCGGTGCCGTTGGCGGTGGCGATCGCGATCAGTCTGCTGGCATTGCTGCTGGCGCGCCAATTGCGTCGGCGCGCTAGCTAGCATGGCCCGGTGACGGTGGTATTCCGGCCCACGGCTGACCTGGTCGACGATATCGGGCCCGACGTACGTAGCTGTGACGTTCAATTCCGCCAATTCGGCGTGCGCACACAATTCGCCGGGCCGATCACCACGGTGCGCTGCCTCGAGGACAACGCGCTGCTGAAGTCGGTGCTGTCGACGCCCGGCGACGGCGGCGTGTTGGTGATCGATGGCGCCGGCTCGTTGCACACCGCGCTGGTCGGCGACGTCATCGCCGAGTTGGCGCACTCCAACGGCTGGGCCGGGCTGGTCGTGCACGGTGCCGTTCGGGATGTCGCCCTGCGCGGCATCGACCTCGGCATCAAGGCGCTCGGCACCAATCCCCGCAAGAGCAGCAAGACCGGCGCGGGTGAGCGAGACGTCACGGTCAGCTTCGGCGGGGTGACATTCGTGCCGGGCGACATCGCCTACAGCGACGACGACGGTATCGTCGTCGTCGCCGCAGCCGCTACCGGCTAACCGGTAGGGCGGCAGGCTTTCTGGCGAAGTGCAGCGCCTCGTCATCGACCCGGCCACGCCGGATCAGCTGCAGGTCGAGCAGATAGTTCTGCTTGAGCCGCCACGGGCTGACTGAACCCGCCTTCGGCAGATAGTCCAACGCCCGCAGCACATATCCCGGCGTGAAGTCCATCAGCGGACGCTCGTCCACCGAGTCCCCCGGATGCTGCGGCACCACGGTGTCGTAGCCATTCGCATCCATGTAATTGATTACCCGGCAAACGAACTCCGATACCAGGTCGGCCTTCAGCGTCCAGGACGCGTTGGTGTAGCCGATGGTGAACGCCATGTTCGGCATGCCGCTGAGCATCATGCCCTTGTAGGCCATGGTGTCGGTGAGCTCGACCGGCAGGCCGTTACGTCGGATCTCGGCGCCACCGAACAGCTGCAGGTTCAAACCCGTTGCGGTGATGATGATGTCGGCTTGCAGCTCGTCACCGGAGCTGAGCTTGATCCCGGTTTTGGTGAATCGGTCGATGGTGTCGGTGACGACGTCGGCCTGCCCGTGCCGGATGGTCCGGAACAGGTCGCCGTTGGGCGCCAGGCACAACCGCTGGTCCCACACGTTGTAGCTCGGGCCGAAATGCTTCTCGACGTCGTAGCCCTCGGGTAGGCGGCGCTTGGCCATCGTCATCAGGGTCTTGCGCATGTAGGCCGGGAATTTCCGGGCAAGCTGGTACTGAGCCGTGCTGAAACCGATTGCCTTCCAGCGGTTCACGACGTGCGCGGCACGTGCTGGCAGTAGCCGGTTTGCCCGCTCGGCGACCGGGTCCACCTCGGGCAGCGATCCGATATAGGTCGGCGAACGCTGCAGCATGGTGACATGGCCGGCGCCGGAGTTCACCAACGCCGGGATGAGCGTCACCGCGGTGGCGCCGGAGCCGATGACGACGACCCTCTTGCCGGCGTAGTCGAGGTCCTCCGGCCAATGCTGGGGATGGACGATCGTGCCCTGGAAATCTTCCGAGCCTTCGAACGTCGGCGAGTAGCCGTCGTCGTAGTTGTAGTAGCCGCTGCAGCAGAACAAGAAGTTGCAGGCGATCTCTTCCTGCCGGCCGTCGTTGTCCACCGTGACGGTCCATCGATTGTCGGCGTCGGACCAATCGGCGCCCAGCATTCGGTGGCGGTAACGAATGTGCCGGTCGATGCCGTTCTCCGCCGCGGCCTCCTTGATGTAGGCCTTGATCGACGCCCCGTCGGCGATCGCGGTGGCCGAACGCCAGGGCTTGAACCGGAATCCCAGGGTGAACATGTCCGAGTCGGAGCGAATGCCCGGGTAGCGGAACAGGTCCCAGGTGCCGCCGAGATCGTCGCGGCGCTCGAGCACCGCATAGCGCTTGGACGGGCAGCGATCCTGCAGGTGCCAAGCGGCGCTGATACCGGAGATCCCGGCGCCCACGATGACGACGTCGAGGTGTTCAGTCATGGCGTCACGGTATCAACACGGTGTTGAGTGCGTCAACACGGTGTCGAATTTCTCAACACCGTGTAAAGTAGCGATCGTGGCTACCGTCAGCTCCACCCGCACCTCGAGAGGGCGTCGCTCGGCACGCCCGTCGGGCGACGACCGTGAGCTCGCCATCCTGACCACCGCCGAACGACTGTTGCAGCAGCGTCCGCTCGCCGACATCTCGGTCGACGACCTGGCCAAGGGCGCCGGCCTGTCCCGGCCGACGTTCTACTTCTACTTCCCGTCCAAGGACGCTGTCCTGCTTACCCTATTCGAACGGGTGATCGTCGAAGCCGACTCAGCGTTGGAAGGCATGGTCGCCAATCCCCCGGCCGACCTGAAAGCCTTGTGGCGCATCGGCATCAACGTCTTCGTCGAGACGTTCGGTTCGCAGCGCGCCGTGTCGCTGGCCGCCGACGCCGCCCGCACCAACAAGGACCTCCGCGAGCTGTGGTCGCGGTTCATGCAGAAGTGGGTCGGCCACATCGCCACGGTGATCGAGGCCGAGCGCGCCCACGGCGCGGCGCCGGTGACGCTGCCTGCCCACGAATTGTCGACGGCGCTGAACCTGCTCAACGAGAAGGTGATGCTGACGTCCTTCGCCGACGATCGTCCGTCGGTGCCGAGGGAGCGCTTGCTGGAGACGCTGGTACACATCTGGGTCACCAGCATCTACGGCGAATCTACGCCCGACTAGTCACCGGTTGATGCGAACATATGTTCGTGCGCACCGAGGCAAGCATTCTCCATGCGGATCTCGACTCGTTCTACGCGTCGGTCGAACAGCGCGACGACCCGGCCCTGCGCGGCCGGCCGGTGATCGTCGGCGGCGGGGTGGTGCTGGCGGCCAGCTACGAAGCCAAGGCCTACGGTGTGCGCACCGCGATGGGTGGCGCCCAGGCTCGACGGTTGTGCCCGCACGCCGCGGTGGTCCCGCCCAGGATGGCCGCCTACTCGCAGGCCAGTGACGCGGTCTTCGAGGTTTTCCGCGACACCACCCCGCTGGTGGAGCCGATTTCGGTGGACGAGGCATTCCTCGACGTCGGCGGGCTGCGTCGAGTCTCCGGAACACCGGTGCAGATCGCGGACCGGCTGCGCGGCGAAGTACGCGACCGCGTCGGCCTGCCCATCACCGTCGGCATCGCGCGGACGAAGTTCCTCGCCAAGGTCGCCAGCCAGGAAGCCAAACCGGATGGCTTGCTGCTGGTTACGCCCGGACGAGAGCTCGCCTTCCTGCATCCGCTCCCGGTGCGCCGGCTGTGGGGCGTCGGGGCGGTAACCGCCGACAAGCTGCACGGCCACGGCATCGAAACGGTCGCCGACGTGGCTGAGCTCAGCGAGTCGCTGCTCGCCTCGCTGGTGGGCGGGGCGATGAGCGGCCGGCTGTATGCGCTGTCCCGCAACGTCGATCCCCGTCGGGTGTCGACGGGCGTTCGCCGACGCTCGGTGGGCGCGCAGCGTGCGCTTGGCCGCGCGGGCAACACCATGTCGCCCGCCGAGGTCGACGCGGTCGTGATCGGCCTGGTCGACCGGATCACCGGGCGGATGCGGGCGGCGGGGCGAACCGGTCGGACGGTCACATTGCGGTTGCGGTTCAACGACTTCGGCCGGGCCACCCGCTCGCATACGTTGCCGTGGGCCACCTCCTCGACGCAAACCATCCTTGCCACAGCGCGGCAACTGGTCGCATCCGCCGCGCCGCTGATCGCCGAGCGTGGTCTGACCTTGGTCGGGTTCGCGGTCTCGGAGATCGACCGCAGCGGCGCCGAGCAGCTGATGCTGCCGTTCACCGGGGCGCAACGGCAGCCCGCAGCCGTCGATGCGGCGGTCGACCGGGTGCGTCGCCGCTACGGGAAGTCGGCGCTCACCCGTGGCGTGCTGGTCGGCCGCGACCCTGGCGTGGAGATGCCCCATCTTCCGGACTGATTGCGCACCGGAGATCCCGTTGGCTATATCCCGGGGATCGTCCGCAGGGTGCCGCCGTGCTGCTGGAGGACGGCAACCCCCACGTCGGCCTCGTCACGACTGGGATCGATCTCAAAACCTGCGACACCCTGTGGACGCTCAAATCGGCTGTCGGCTCATTCCGCGACGTATGGCGGATCAACACCACGCTGGTGCAGTTGTCCGACGGCGGAACCGAATTGATGTCGCTGGTGGCTCCGGGCTAACCCGTCCATGCCAGCAGCTTGTCGACCGGCCAGGTGTTGACGATGCGCTCGGCGGGCACACCAGCGTCCAACGCCCGCTGCGCACCGTAGCCGAGAAAGTCGAGTTGACCCGGCGCGTGCGCGTCGGTGTCGATGCTGAAATCACACCCGATCTCCAGCGCGAGGTTCAGCAGACGGGTTGGCGGGTCGCGACGTTCGGGTCGGGAGTTTATTTCGACGGCGGTGCCGTGATCGCGACAGGTGGTGAACACCACTTCGGCGTCGAACTTCGACTCCGGGCGGATTCCGCGGTTCCCGGCGACCAGTCGGCCCGTGCAATGGCCGAGCACGTCGGCGTGGCCGTTGCTGACAGCGCGCACCATCCGGCGGGTCATCGACGCGGAATCCATCGACAGCTTCGAGTGCACGCTGGCCACCACGATGTCGAGGCGCTCCAACAGTTCGGGCTCCTGGTCCAGGCTGCCGTCGTCGAGAATGTCCACCTCGATACCGGTGAGAATCCGCATCGGCGCGAACCTGTCGCGCAGCTCCTCGATCACGTCGAGTTGTTTGCGCAGCCGCTCCGGTGACAGCCCGTTGGCGATTGTCAGCCGCGGCGAGTGGTCGGTCAGCGCACAGTACTCATGGCCGAGCGCTGCCGCGGTGGCCATCATCTCCTCGATCGGCGCCGAGCCGTCCGACCAGTTCGAATGCAGATGCAGGTCGCCGCGTAGCGCCGCACGAATTTCACCACCGCCGAGATCCTCAGCGGCAGCTCGTAATTCGACCAGCACGTCGGGCTCCCGCCCACACCAGGCCTGGTCGATCACCTTCGCGGTCTTTGGCCCGATACCCGGCAGCGACTGCCAGCTGTTGGCCTGGCCGTGGCGCTCTCGCTCCGCGTCGTCAAGGCGCTCAACGATGTCGGCGGCGTTGCGGTAGGCCATCACCCGGCGCGAGTCCTCACGAGCCCGGTCCTTGTAGTAGGCGATCTGTCGCAGCGCGGTCACCGGATCCATGGCTTCAGTGTGCCCGCTTGAAGAGAGGTTTAAGTCACCAGCTGGCCGGCGATGAACCCGGCGAGCAGCACTCCGAAGCCGCCGATCTCACCGACGATGAGCAGCGCCATCGACACCTGCGATCCCCGGGTGGCGTGTTCGAACTGGTTGGTGGTGTCGCGCCGGACGCCGTGGATGATGTAGTCAGCGATGGCGCCGACGAAAAAGAACACCACCACCACCGCCGCGGTCAGGTTTACCCAGGTTGGCCAGGCGCTCAGCTCCACGAACGCCGCGAGCAGCAGCGTCGCGAACGAGTAGAGCAGGGCCGCGCGATGCGCGATGTCGACGTAGGGATGCGCGCGGTGATCCGGCGCGGCCATGATCTGGCGGTACTTCCAGACACCGAGGACCAGCGCCAGCAGAAATATCAATCCGGCTGCCAGCAGGGTGATTCTGGTGTCGATGCCCAAATGCCAGTTCATTGCCCGGCCGAGTCTAGTTAGATGTCGGTTTCGGGTGGCCGACTAGTGTGGATGTAATGCGATTCGCGTTCAAAACCTCCCCGCAAGACACCACCTGGGCACAGATGCTGGCCGTCTGGAAGGAAGCCGACGACATCGACGTCTTCGAATCCGGGTGGACGTTCGATCACTTCTACCCGATTTTCGGAAACTCCACCGGCCCGTGCCTGGAGGGCTGGACCACGCTCACCGCGCTGGCCCAGGCCACCACTCGACTGCGGCTGGGCACCCTGGTGACGGGCATCCACTACCGTCACCCCGCGGTACTGGCCAATACGGCTGCCGCCCTTGACGTCATCTCCAACGGCCGGTTGGAGCTGGGCATCGGCGCCGGGTGGAATGAGGAGGAATCCGGCGCCTACGGCATCGAGCTGGGCAGCATCAAGGAACGTTTCGACCGATTCGAAGAGGCCTGCGAGGTGCTGACCAGCCTGCTGAGCCAGCCGACCACCAACTTCGACGGTAAGTACTACCAGCTCAAAGATGCCCGCAACGAGCCCAAGGGACCGCAGCGCCCGCACCCTCCGATCTGCATCGGCGGCAGCGGCGAGAAACGCACGCTGCGCATCACCGCCCGTTACGCCCAGCACTGGAATTTCGTCGGCGGCACACCCGAGCAGTTCGCCCACAAGCGCGACGTGCTGGCCTCCCACTGCGCCGACATCGGGCGCGATCCCAAGGAGATCCGGCTGTCAGCCCACCTTCGCCTGGAACCAGACCGCAACTACGCCAAGGTCGTCGACGACGTCGCCGGCCTGGCCGCCGAGGGCCTCGACCTGGGCATCGTGTACATCGCGCCGCCGCACGACCCGGCCGTACTCGAGCCGCTGGCGGAGGTGATCCGAGACTCGGGGCTGACCACGTAACCCGTTGTCGGCAATTTCCAGATCTCGGTGTTGAGAATCTCAGATAACGAGTCGATTACGTTTAGCAAACACCTGGCTTAATCAGCAGGCCGACGGAGTTGGTGCTCATACGCCGAAGCGCAACAACTCTTCCGCGGTGACCAGGCGCTCGTGCTTGGCGGGGAATTCCCGGCTCTTAACCGGGTGTCGGAACCATAACCAGGCGATTCGTCCGACCCGCGAGCGGGTCATCGGGTTGATGTGCACCATGCTCACTCCTGCGTCAGTCAACTCGAACCGGGCTCCACACGCCTGCGGCGCCCATATCGAGCTATTAGACACCCTTCGGCTGGCAAATTGTGTAAGACGCGCCGGGCGATTTATCAGATGTTGTCGATGTGACAGTAGTGACTAACGTTGCGGAGCGGCTGTGGGCGTGATGGGCGCCGGCAGAGCCGTGTTGCCCATCAGGAATCGGTCCACACCCGCCGCGGCCGCACGGCCCTCGGCGATCGCCCAGACGATCAACGATTGCCCTCGGCCCATGTCGCCCGCAACGAAGACACCGGGCACCGACGTCTCGAAGCTGTCGCCGCGCGCGACATTACCGCGATCGGTGAACTCAACCCCCAAGTCGGTCAGCAGGCCCGCCTTCTCCGGCCCGACGAATCCCATCGCCAGCAACACCAGATCGGCCTCAATTTCGTAGTCGGAGCCCTCGGTCTTGACGAACTTGCCGTCCTGCGTCGTCACCTCGTGCACTTTCAGCGCAGCGACATGCCCGTCACGGCCGACGAATTCCTCGGTGTTGACCGAGAACACCCGTTCCCCGCCTTCCTCGTGGGCCCCCGAGACCCGGAACATCAGCTCATACAACGGCCACGGCGTGGATGGGGCGCGGGTGTCCGGCGGCCGCGGCATGATCTCGAACTGGTGCACGTTGAACGCACCCTGGCGGTGCACGGTGCCCAGGCAGTCGGCGCCGGTGTCACCGCCGCCGATGATGATGACCTTCTTGCCCTTGGCGGTGATCGGTGGCTCACCGTCGGGGCCGAGCACGTCGTCGCCTTCCTGCACCCGGTTGGACCAGGGCAGGTATTCCATCGCCTGGTGGATACCGTCGAGCTCGCGGCCGGTGATGGGCAGATCGCGCCACGCGGTCGCGCCGCCGGCCAGCACCACCGCGTCGAAGTCGGCGCGCAACTGCTCGGCAGTGATGTCGACACCGACGTTGACGCCGGCGCAGAATTCGGTGCCTTCGGCCCTCATCTGCTCCAGCCTGCGTTCCAGGTGGCGCTTTTCCATCTTGAACTCAGGAATGCCGTAGCGCAGCAGGCCGCCGATGCGGTCGTCGCGCTCGAAGACCGTCACGCTGTGCCCGGCCCGAGTCAATTGCTGAGCGGCGGCCAGACCGGCCGGGCCGGAGCCCACCACCGCCACCGTCTTGCCGGTGAGCTGATCCGGTGGCAGCGGCACCACCCAGCCTTCATCGAAGGCGTTGTCGATGGTCTCCAGCTCAATCTGCTTGATTGTCACCGGATCCTGGTTGATCCCGAGCACGCACGATGATTCGCACGGCGCCGGGCAGAGCCGGCCGGTGAAGTCCGGAAAGTTATTGGTCGCATGCAGCCGTTCGATCGCGTCGCGCCAACGACCGGTGCGGACCAGGTCATTCCATTCCGGTATCAGGTTGCCCAGCGGACAGCCGTTGTGGCAGAACGGAATCCCGCAGTCCATACAACGAGTCGCCTGGTGCTGCAGCGTCTCGTGCGGGAAGTCCTCGTAAACCTCATGCCAGTCGCGCAGCCGCAGTGACACTGGTCGGCGTTTCGGCGTTTCGCGATGGGTGTACTTCAGAAAGCCCTTCGGATCAGCCACTGGCGGCCGCCATGATCGCTTGATCGGGATCGGTCCCGCTGCGCTCGGCCTCGGCGATCGCCTCCAGCACCCGCTTGTAATCGCGGGGCATCACCTTGACGAAGCACCGTTGCTCGCCCGCCCAGTCGTCCAAGATGCGCCGTCCGATCGCGGAGTCGGTGGCGTCGACGTGCGCCTGAATCATCCCGTGCAGCCAGTCCAGGTCGTCATCGTCAAGCGCCTCCAGTTCCACCATTTCCGAGTTGAGGTTGTCCGGCAACGCGTCGTCGGGGTCGTAGACATAGGCGGTACCGCCGGACATGCCCGCCGCGAAGTTGCGGCCGGTTTGACCCAGAATCACGACCCGGCCGCCGGTCATGTACTCGCAGCCGTGATCGCCGACGCCTTCGACCACCGCGTGGGCGCCCGAGTTGCGCACGGCGAACCGCTCACCGACCACCCCTCGCAGGAATGCCTGGCCGCTGGTGGCGCCGAACAGGATAACGTTGCCGCCGACGATGTTGTCCTCGGCGACATAGTCCGACGGCACGTTGTCGGACGGGCGCACCACGATCCGGCCCCCGGACAATCCCTTGCCCACGTAGTCGTTGGCATCGCCGTACACCCGCAGCGTGATGCCCGTAGGTAGGAACGCGCCAAAGCTGTTGCCCGCCGAACCGTCGAAAGTGATGTCGATGGTGCCATCCGGCAACCCTTCGCCGCCATAGGCTTTCGTCACCTCATGGCCGAGCATGGTGCCAACAGTTCGGTTGACGTTGGCGATCGTGGTGGAAAATCGCACGGGTTTGCCGGAGTCCAGTGCCTCGCGGCTCATCACGATCAACTGCTGGTCCAGCGCCTTGTCCAGGCCATGGTCCTGGCTGGAACTGCAGTACAAATCCTGATTCATGAACGCCGATTCCGGCTCGTGCAGCACCGGTGTCAAGTCAAGTTTGTGCGCCTTCCAGTGCTCGCGGGCCAAGGTGGTATCCAGCGACCCGACTTGGCCCACAGCCTCATTGAGGGTGCGGAAACCGAGCTCCGCCATGTACTCGCGGACCTCTTCGGCGACAAACAGGAAGAAGTTCTCCACGAACTCGGGCTTGCCGGTGAAGCGCTCCCGCAGCACCGGGTTCTGGGTGGCCACCCCGACCGGGCAGGTGTCCAGGTGACACACCCGCATCATGACGCAACCGGACACCACCAGTGGAGCGGTGGCGAAGCCGAATTCCTCGGCACCGAGCAGCGCCGCGATCATCACATCGCGGCCGGTTTTGAGCTGGCCGTCGACCTGGACAACGATCCGGTCACGCAACCCGTTGAGTAGCAACGTCTGCTGGGTCTCGGCCAGCCCGAGTTCCCACGGCGCGCCGGCGTGCTTCATCGACGTCAGCGGCGTGGCGCCGGTACCGCCGTCGTGCCCGGAGATCAACACAACGTCGGCGTGTGCTTTAGAAACACCAGCCGCGACCGTCCCCACCCCGTTCTCGGAGACCAGCTTGACGTGGATGCGCGCAGACGGGTTGGCGTTCTTCAGGTCGTGGATCAGCTGGGCCAGGTCCTCGATCGAGTAGATGTCGTGGTGCGGAGGTGGTGAGATCAACCCCACCCCGGGGGTGGAGTGCCGCACCTCGGCAATCCACGGATAGACCTTGCCACCCGGAAGTTGGCCACCCTCACCGGGTTTGGCGCCCTGCGCCATCTTGATCTGGATGTCAGAGCAGTTGGTCAGGTAGTGCGAGGTGACGCCGAACCGGGCCGACGCGACCTGCTTGACGGCGCTGCGGCGCCAATCACCGTTGGGGTCGCGGTCGAAACGGCTGACGTGCTCACCGCCCTCTCCGCAGTTCGATCGGCCACCCAGCCGGTTCATCGCGATCGCCAGCGTCTCGTGCGCCTCGGCGGAGATCGAGCCGTAACTCATCGCACCGGTGGCAAAGCGTTTGACGATCTCGCTGGCCGGCTCCACCTCATCGAGTGGGACCGGCGGACGGATCCCCTCGCGAAACTTCAGCAGGCCGCGCAACGATGCCATCCGCTCACTCTGGTCGTCGACCAGCCGGCTGTAATCCTTGAAGATCTTGTACTGGCCGGTGCGGGTGGAGTGCTGCAATTTGAAGACGGTTTCCGGGTTGAACAGGTGGTATTCGCCTTCACGGCGCCACTGGTATTCGCCCCCCACCTCGAGTTCGCGGTGTGCGCGTTCGTCGGGCCGATCCAGGAAAGCCAGCCCATGGCGGGCCGCGACATCAGCGGCGATGTCGGCGAGGGTGATTCCGCCAGTGGGGCAGGTCAATCCGGTGAAGTACTCGTCGAGAATCTCCTCGGACACGCCGACGGCCTGGAACAGCTGGGCCCCGGTGTAGGACGCCAACGTCGAGATGCCCATCTTGGACATCACTTTCAGCACACCCTTGCCGGCGGCCTTGATGTAGTTCTGCAGTGCCTTCTCGCGGTCGAGCCCTTGGAGCACGCCACGGTCCAGCATGACCTCGATCGACTCGAACGCCATGTACGGGTTGATCGCCGCTGCACCGAAGCCGACCAGCGCGGCCATGTGGTGGACCTCACGGGCGTCACCAGACTCGACCAGCAGTCCGACTTTGGTACGGCTGCGTTCGCGCACCAGGTGGTGGTGCACTGCGGCGACCGCCAGCAGCGACGGGATCGGGGCCATCTTCTCGTCGGATTCCCGATCGGACAGGATGATGATCCGCGCGCCGTCGGCGATCGCCGCCGAGGTCTGCGCACGCACCTCATCGAGCGCCGCCTTCAGACCGGCGCCGTTCTCGGCGACCGGATACAGACATCGAATCACCTTGGACCGCAACCCGTGCCGACGGCCATTGACCTCCACGTCGGGGTCGAGATTGATCAGCTTGGCCAGTTCGTGGTTGCGCAGAATCGGCGTCGGCAAGTTGATCTGGCGACAAGAATCCTCGTTCGGGTTGAGCAGGTCCCCCTCCGGCCCGACCATGCCCTGCAGACTGGTCACCACCTCTTCGCGGATGGCGTCCAGCGGTGGGTTGGTCACCTGCGCGAACAATTGCTGGAAATAGTCGAACAGCATCCGCGGCCGCTGGGAGAGCACCGCGACCGGCGTGTCGGTCCCCATCGAGCCGATGGGCTCGGCGCCGGTACGGACCATCGGCGCCACCAACAGGTTGAGCTCCTCGTAGGTGTAACCGAACACCAACTGCCGCAACACGACCCGATGGTGCGGCATCCGCACGTAGTTGCCCTGCGGCAGCTCGTCCAGCGGAATCAAGCCGTTGTCGAGCCACTGCCGGTACGGGTGCTCAGCGGCCAACTCGGCCTTGATCTCCTCGTCGGCGACGATGCGGCCCTGCGTGGTGTCGACCAGGAACATCCGGCCGGGTTGCAAGCGCATCCGGCGCACCACCGTCGACGGGTCGAGGTCCAGCACACCGGCCTCCGACGCCATCACCACCAGTCCGTCGTCGGTGACCCAGATCCGCGACGGCCGCAGGCCGTTGCGGTCGAGTACGGCGCCCACAATCGTGCCGTCGGTGAACGTCATCGACGCCGGGCCGTCCCAGGGCTCCATCAGCGAGGAGTGGTACTGGTAGAAGGCCCGCCGCGCCGGGTCCATCGACGGGTGGCGCTCCCAGGCCTCCGGGATCATCATCAGCACCGAGTGGGCCAGGCTCCGCCCGCCCAGATGCAGCAACTCGAGCGCCTCGTCGAAGCGCGCGGTGTCCGAAGCGCCCGGGGTGCAGATCGGGAACAACTTGTCGACGTCGTCGTAGGACCCGAAGATGTCGGTCTTCATCAAGGCCTCACGGGCCCGCATCCAGTTCTCGTTACCGGTGACGGTGTTGATCTCGCCGTTGTGGGCAATGCGGCGGAACGGGTGCGCCAACGGCCACGACGGGAAGGTGTTCGTCGAAAACCGAGAGTGCACGATACCCAGCGCACTGGTCAGCCGGTCGTCTTGCAGGTCGAGATAGAACGCCTTGAGCTGCGGAGTGGTGAGCATGCCCTTGTAGACGAACGTCTGTCCGGAAAGGCTTGGGAAATAGACGGTTTCGCGACCCGGACCGTCCTGCCCGGGTCCTTTGTTGCCGAGTTCGTGCTCCGCGCGCTTGCGGATGACGTAAGCACGCCGCTCCAATTCCATGCCGCTGGCGCCGGCGATGAAGAGCTGACGGAAGGTGGGCATCGCGTCACGGGACAGCGCGCCCAGCGACGACTCGTCGGTCGGCACGTCGCGCCAGCCGAGCACCTGCAGACCCTCGGCTTCGACGATCTTCTCCACCGCAGCACACGCCGCCGCCGCCTCTTTCGACGATTGCGGCAAAAACGCGATGCCGGTGGCGTAACTACCGGCTTCGGGCAGCTCGAAGTCCACAATCGAACGCAAGAAGTGATCGGGGGCCTGGATCAGGATGCCGGCGCCGTCACCACTATGCGGCTCGGCGCCTTGTGCGCCGCGATGCTCGAGGTTGAGCAGCGCGGTGATCGCCTTGTCCACGATGTCGCGGCTGCGGCGGCCGTGCATGTCCACGACCATGGCCACCCCGCATGAGTCGTGCTCGAATGCGGGATTGTAGAGCCCGACGCGGTTGGGCGCCATTCTCACCTGACCCTCCACCAGAACTTTCTGCCGCGGAATTTATCAATCGCTCCGTTGGCGCCGCGCCCGGAAGGCTTGCGGGCTAGGCCCCATCGGTCTTGTCGATACGCTGGTCGCCTGGCGGCGGTGATCCGGTTGAGGATGCATCCGTGCAGCGCTGAACGGTGGCCCTGTACCCGGTCGCGACAAGTCGTAAAACGATATGACAAAACCCGCCTGACATGCCAACTTGACCAATACTAACCCGTCGATCGGGGGCGCGGCTTCGCTGCGGCGGCACCGGTCGGCGGGTTTGCCGGGTCAGTATGTGTCGCTGCGCATTTGGACCCGCCGAAGGGTGTTTGCTGGGCGGGCACGCCCCAGGTATGCGTGCGCGTGACGCGCAGCGGCAGTTTGCTGTGATCGCGGTCAAACGACGCGAAATCGACCGGGCTGCTCACCCGGAATCACGCCGGCCAAGTGATGCACCTCACCATAAGTCGAGGCAGCGCCGCTCTACGGGTCAATTCGGAAAGCAATTTCAGGTCCTGCGGCCTGTCCGCGCCGGTAGCGGACAACTTTGCCGAAGACATTGCCCGGATTTTTTGCGTGACCAGCGCCCGCTAGCCCACCGCCGTCAGGACGATCGCCAAGCCGACTGGCGGACCGGATAGCCACCCCGCTCGGCCAGTGAACGCAGCCGGCGAAGCGCGTGGGTGCGCCCGCGCCCGGCTTCGGGAATGACGACGCCGGCCCACATCCCCTCGGCGCGCGGCATCTCGCAGGCCTCCCGCGCGCACAACCAGCGCCGCGGGCAATTCAGGCATACGGCCTTCGCCTGCTCATCGATGGTCGTTACCCAGCTGTCCGGATCGTCGACGCAGGCGCCGGCGGTCGAACCCGCCCAGTTGGCGGGCCTGTGGGTTAGCGGTTATGTGTTCGACGGCACCAAACACCATGTGGACCTGTCGACCATCGCCGTCACGAATAACGCTGTAAAGGCGAGGAATTACCCGCCTGAACCGCGCCCCGCAGCACACGCGTCCGGCTTCCGGAACGAGATCGAGGCGGATCTGTTCGGCAGGCACTTGATCGGGCGCTGGCGCAATATCAACGACAGCTACTCCTACGGTTCGCTGCACTTTGCGGTGCTGCCCGGTGAAACGATGCTCGACGGTTACTACACCGGGTATCTCAGTGACAGCCAAGTCGTTGCCGAACGATGGCGATGGGTCCGCGTCGAACCGCAGTCGGCGGAAGGTGTCGACGTGAACACCGTGGTGCTGGGTGAGCCGCGGCGCATCTACGATGCCATTGTCGGGCGTAGCCCCTTCGATGCACCGATTCCGCTCGAGCAGCTAACGGAGAATCCATGAGCTCGGCCAAAGAGGACGCACGCAAGCTCATCGACATCTACATCCGCGCATGGACCACCCAAGACCCCGATCTGATCCTCACCATCTTCACCCCGGCCGCGACTTACCACGAACGGGTGCTGGAGCAGCCCATCCGTGGCCACGACGGCATTCGGGAGTACTGGCAGACCAAGGTCGTCAAGGAACAGGCCAACATCTCCGCCGAGTTGCTCAGCCTCTATCTCGACGGCACGACCGCCATCGCCGAGTGGGAAGCGCGGTTCGACGACGTCGTCAAGGGACACCGCAAGCGCATGCGCGAGGTCGCCATCCTGGAATGCGACGGCGATCGGATCGCCAGCTTGCGTGAATACTGGACATCCGAGTCACTGAGCTCCTGACCTACCGAGACTGCGATTTCGAGTTGACGATGAACGACCATGACGATTTCCTGCGGGGCCGGCTAGCGCCTGCGCAGCGCCCCGGCCCGGCGGGGCCACCGCCACGCCCGCAGGCCAACGATCCTAGAGCGGTGCCGCCCCCGTGGTCCGCGCCGCCGCGTCCCGGCCCTGCGCCTCATCGGCCTGTATGGGGCGGCATCGACATCTCGCAGGTTGCGCCCAAACCGCGGCGCCCCAGCCCCCAGCACGGCTGGCGCCGCATCGTTCACAGGGCGACTTTCGGCCTGATCAACCCCGGGCCATCGACCCAGGAAAAGCAAGAAGCCGCTGATGAGGCCGCCATTGCCTCAGCACTTCACGGCAGCTTCAAAGTGGGCGTGCTGGGCAAGGGCGGTGTCGGGAAAACCACCATCGCCGCCTGCGTCGGGTCGATCTTCGCTGAGTTGCGCCGGCAAGACCGCGTGGTGGCGGTCGACGCCGACACCGCGTTCGGTCGGCTTGGCAGCAGGATCGACCCGCGGATCAGTGGCTCGTATTGGGAACTGACGTCCGACCGGAATCTTCAGTCGTTCGCCGATGTGACCTCGCGCGTCGGCAGCAATTCGGCGGGTCTGTACGTGCTGGCCGGGGAACCGACGGCCGGTCCGCGCCGCGTGCTTGATGCGGCGCTTTATCGCGAAGCAACGTCGCGGCTCGACCGTCACTTCACGATCTCGATCATCGACTGCGGTTCCACCATGGACGCGCCGGTCACCCAGGAGGCGCTGAGTGACCTCGATGCGCTGATCGTAGTGTCGTCGCCGTGGGCAGACGGGGCTTCCGCAGCCGCGCAGACGATGGAATGGCTGGCGGCACACGGCCGCACCGGCCTGCTGCAGCACACTGTGGTGGTTCTCAACGATTCTGACGGGCATTCTGATAAGCAGACCCGCTCAGTTCTGGCGAATCAGTTTCTCAACCGCGGCCAGACCGTGGTGGAGGTGCCCTTCGACCCGCACCTGCGGCCCGGCGGCGTCATCGACGTGAAGGGCGAGATGGCTCGCGCGACGCGACGCACATTCCTGCGCATCGCCGCATCAGTCGCGGGATTCTTCGCGTCACGCCCAGACGAAAAGCCGGAACAACCCTGATCATTGCGCTCGGGCCGACGGGTCCGCGGTGGCTTCGATCTTGGTGACTAGGTCTCCGCGGATAGTCAGCACGATCACGGCGAAAAGCCGCCGGTCGGCGAAGGCCAACAGCACCGGCTGGCCCGCAGGACCGTTGACGACCGTCACGCCCGGCCCCAGGTAGCGCAGCAGATTGACCGCGACATCGTGCGGGCCATGGTTGATCTGGGGTGGCGGGGCTGGCTCGAGGAGCACCGTCCCGACACCCCATACCGTCGGGTCCAATACCGCGGCCAAGGCCTGCAGATCGCCGTTGGCGCAGGCGGTGATGAATTTCTCGGTGACGAGCTGGTGCTCGGCCACCGCTACGTCGCCCGGCTTCGGCTGCGCCAGCGCGAATTTCGCCCGCGCCCGCCGTGCCAGCTGGCGGCAGGTGCCGACCGGACGGCCCACTGTCTCGGCAATCGCGTCGAACGGAACCCCGAACACGTCGTGTAACACAAACGACACCCGCTCGCCCGGGCTGAGCCTGCGCAGCACCTCCAGCAGCGCCGTGCGGACCTCGTCGTCGAGGGTGATCTGATCAGCCGGGTCCAGCCGACCGGATTGGTTGAGCGCCGCCACCTCTGGGCCGATGTCGCCGGGTCGCTCGTATCGGGCGCGCGCGGAACGCACCTGATCCAGGCAGAGCCGGCCAGCCACCACCGTCAGCCAGGCGCGGACATCATCGATCTCGTCGGGATCGGTGCGAGAAAGCCGCAGAAACGCCTCCTGCGCAACGTCTTCGGCGTCGCCGACGTCGCCCAGCATCTGATAGGCGAGATTGACCAGGTACGGGCGATGCCGACGCCAGGCCTCGGTGATCCGGTCTTTCGCTGACTGCGGTTGGCTCATTCATTCACGACGATCTGGTCGGCCAAAAAGTTACGCGGTGCGGCAGTAACTTTTCCATCTTCTGGCCCGTCGTAGATGAAAAGCACTTTTTGCGAAGGAGACCATCGTGACGATCGTCGTGACCGGAGCGACCGGCAATGTCGGCCGCCCGCTTGTTTCGGAGCTAGCCACCGCAGGTGCGCGGGTGCGGGCGGTCACCCGCACACCCGAGGCCGCCGGATTTCCCGACGGCGTCGAGGCGGTGTACTCGGCCGTCGACGTGCTGCCCGGGGCCACGGCGGTGTTTCTCAACTCCCGCGCGCTGGGCGGCGACCTCGCCGACGTGGTTGCGCTCGCGCGGCGCAGCGGTGTCACCAAGCTGGTTGCGTTGTCGGCTATCAACGCCGACGATGACTTCTCGCGCCAACCGTCACGGTTTCGCGGTGACCGCAATAAGGAGGTCGAGCAGCTCGCCGTCGACTCCGGCCTGGACTGGGTGAGTCTGCGGCCCGCGGTGTTCGCGTCGAACTTTGTCGGCATGTGGTCGGCGCAGGTTCGTGCCGGCGACGTCGTCGGTGGGCCGTACGCCGCGGCGTCGTCCGCGCCGATCGTCGAAACCGACATCGCCGCGGTGGCTGCGCAGGCACTGCTGACCGATGAGCTTGTCGGACAGCGGATCCCGCTGACCGGGCCGCAGGCTTTCACCAATTCCGAACTGGTGGAGACCATCGGCACCGTCCTGGGGCGCCCGCTGCGCTACCTCGAGGTGCCACCGGATGTCGTGCGGCAGCGCTTCATCGGTTTGGGTCTGGGAGCCGAATTTGCCGACGCGTACACGGCGATGCTCGCCGACGCGCTGGACAAGCCGCCGCTGGTGACCCGCGAAGTGGAGAAGATCACCGGCCGTCCGGCAACCACTTTCGCCCAGTGGGTAACTGAGCACCGCAACCTGTTCACGAAATAATCAAGGAGGCAAGACATGTCTGATCCCCGCCCACCGAGTTACCTCAAACCGATGAACAAGGTGATGATGGCCGTGCAGAAGCTCGGCATACCGACCGGGCCTGCCATGGTGTTGACAGTGCCCGGACGCAAGTCGGGTCAGCCGCGCAGCACGCCCATGACACCGTTCAAATTCGACGGCAGCCTCTATGCGGTCGCCGGTTATCCCGGCGCGGACTGGGCCGCCAACGCCCGGGCCGCGGGCACCGGCACGCTCAGCCGGGGCCGCGGCTCCCGCCCGGTGAAGATCGTCGAACTGACTGCCGCACAAGCGCGCCCGATACTTCGGGCGTACCCGGTGCAGGTCCCGGTCGGTGTGACGTTCGCCAAACGCTCCGGCATGGTGGTCGACGGGACCTCCGACGAATTCGAGGCGCTGGCAGGGCGCCTCGCGGTGTTCCGGTTCGACCAAGTCACGTCGGGATAGTGCGGTGGGACTGGATGATAACCATGAACGTCCTGGCCAGACACCACGCGATACCATGCCCGGAACGCCGCCGCGGCGATGGAACGTGGCCTGCTGATTGACGTCCGTGACCTGTTCGCGTAGCGCGGCAACGGTTTCTACCCCCGCACAGTCCGTCATTGCTTCCAGTGCCTGTGTTGTCTGCTTGCCCATCTGGCCCATAGCGCTGTCGCCAGGCAAAGAGTCTGTCTCGCGCTGCTGGACACTGAAACTGGACTCTTGTTAATGTCGCAGCGTGATTGTCGAGTCGGGGCGACCCGGCCCTGAATGCGCCCCTAAGGGCGGGCGTTGCACCGCGTGAGCCGCCCGGGCAATAGCAATCGCGACCCTGTCGGCGGTGAGGGCGCCACCGCACCATTGCCACCACAGGATTCCGGGCAGCAAACGGACTCCGCAGCGCGGAGGCCGTTGTTGTCGAAAGCATCCGAGGCACACCCGGGCGTCCAGCACGATAGCGCGCCCGCCCAGCCTAGCTGGGCGGCGCCTCCGGCGGCGGCCTCGACCATGCACCGACAGCACGGCGTACATGTGCCGCCAAATCCCAACCGGCCTCCGACAGGGGACCCGCAGCCATCGCAGGCCAATCGGCCGCCGGCCGCGAGACCGCCGTTTTCCATCACCCCAGCACCACCAGCGACGGCCCGTGCCGGGCACGCGTCCCCAACAACGGCCGAAGCCGCCTCGTGGGAGCTGACAACCGAAGAGCTGCGCGCAGCCGAGGTGATTACCGAGCACAAGGTGCCGTCGGCCAAAGGGTGGCGAAAATGGTTGCGGGTGGTGACTTTCGGCTTGGTCACGATGGAGCAATCGCCCGACGAACGCCGGTTTCGCCTGCTCAACGCCATCGTCAACAGCTCTCTGCTCGGCTCGTATTCGGTGGTGGTGCTCGGCGGCAAGGGTGGGGTGGGCAAGACCACCACCGCGATCGGTATCGGTTCGATGTTCGCGTCGGTCCGCAAGGACAAAGTGGTGGCCATCGACGGCAACCCCGACATCGGG